>VFQQ010000625.1_pt1 | contig 65151 bp, 47 predicted proteins | sample 3512341 | NCBI WGS metagenome assembly VFQQ01 (sample SAMN10412373, study PRJNA504923) | tailings metagenome | isolation source: Relicate 2 Philex TSF1 revegetated site | place: Philippines: Tuba, Benguet | collected 2017-08-29 | reverse complement strand
TAATCTATGTTCCAATAATTCATATCTCAAAAGCAATAACCCCAATCTGTTTGCCAATAACCCGCATCTCAAAGGCAATAATCCCAATCTAAAAACCCATAATCCCAATATGTATCCCGCTAACTAAAATCTAAACACCAATACCCCCAATCTCAATTTCAATAACGCACACCACCCTCTTAGCAAAGGACAATAACCTACATCATCACAAGAAAAATGCCTTCAGCATTACTTCCACAATTCTACCCACTTCCCCAATCCGCGTAATCCTCAAATCCGTGTAATCAAAAACAAATAATCATTCATCACTAATCACTAATCATTTCCTCCTGGCTGCTCTCTCACATCTCAAGTCTCACATCTAAAAATCTAACACCTCATAGCTCAATCCCCTACACCATAAGCACATCAGCACATTTTGTATTCCACTTCCCTAATCCGCAATCGTTAATCTCAAATCGTTAATCCGGCTGTTCACACCCGACTTCCGACATCCCACCTCCCCCGGCTGTCTAAATGGCAAGACTCCATGCGCGCAATCTATGTGTAGCTTTGCATTCCATCTGGCTGTTCAACTATTGTGCCTATGTGGTTTAATTGGCTGTTTAGTCTTTCACTATACACTTCTACAGACCTTCCCACTTCCCACCTCCTCCGGCTGTTCTCTCACATCTCACATCTCAAGTCTCGCATCTATCATCTCCTAAACCTTATATCTTCGCGGCAAAACTCAAAAATGAATCACAACGGCAGGGGAGGAGTGGCTCCCAAAAAAGTTCTCTTTATTGACCGTGACGGCACACTCATACTCGAAACTGACGACTATAAAATTGACGCTTTTGAAAAGCTGGTGTTCTACCCCGGCATTTTTCATTGGCTTGGTAAAATCGCTCGCGAGTTAGATTATGAATTAGTAATGGTAACCAATCAAGATGGCTTAGGTATTCCGGAATACTTTCCCGAATCGTCATTTTGGCCCGTTCACAATTTCATTGAACAAACATTTGCAGGCGAAGGCATTCAGTTTGCCGCCACCCACATTGACAAAAGCTTCCCCCACGAAAACCTACCCACCCGAAAGCCGGCCACCGGCATGTTAACATCTTATTTTTCAGAAGTTTACGACCTGAAAAACTCATTTGTAATTGGCGACCGCATCACCGATGTTTTGTTGGCTAAAAACCTTGGCTGCAAATGTTTCTGGTTGAATGACGGACGCAACTTAGGCGCAACAGAAATTGGCGCAGAAAACGCTGAAACACTAAAGCCATACATAGCTTTAGAATCCCGCAATTGGGAACACATCTATAATCATCTGAAAAACGCCCCCCGCCAAATCACACACGAACGCATCACAAAGGAAACCTCCATCTACATTGAATTGAATCTGGAAGGCACCGGGGAAGGAAAAATCCACACAGGCATTGGCTTTTTCAACCACATGCTGGAGCAACTCGCAAAGCACTCCGGCACCGATATTTTGTTGAAAGCCGATGGCGACTTGCACATTGACGAGCACCACACCATTGAAGACACCGCCATTGCGCTTGGCGAAGCTTTTGCAAAAGCCCTGGGCGATAAACGCGGCATCGAGCGATATGGATTTTGCCTGCCAATGGATGATGCGCTGGCTCAGGTGGCTGTTGATTTTGGCGGCAGAAACTGGATTGGATGGGATGCCGCATTCAGCCGCGAAAAAATTGGCGAAATGCCCACCGAGTTGTTTTTTCATTTCTTCAAATCATTCTCCGATGGCGCAAAATGCAATTTGCACATCCGCTGCGAAGGCGACAATGAACACCACAAAATTGAGTCAATTTTTAAAGCATTTGCCAAAGCCATTAAAATGGCTGTGAAACGCGATGTAAATTTCATGACCCTGCCCAGCACTAAAGGGGTGCTATAAGATTTGAAATGAAATCAGTTTCCATTAAGGTTGAAGGGAAAGTACAAGGCGTTTGGTTTCGCAAGTTCACCAAACAAAAAGCTGACGAACTCAGTGTTAAAGGGTTTGTAAAGAATCTCCCGGATGGTTGTGTTTACATTGAGGCAGAAGGAACCGAGAGTGCAATCCGGCAGTTTGTTGCATGGTGTCATAAAGGTTCACCACAAGCGCAAGTGCTTAAAGTAACAGTTGAAGATAATACTATTAATAGCTTTAGCTCGTTTGAAATAAATCACTGAAAAACAAATGATTGCAATCGAAGACAAATTGGTGAGCTTAGATGTAATTGGAGAGCAATTTGTTTGTGATTTGAGCGCATGTAAAGGCGCATGTTGTGTTTATGGTGATTATGGTGCCCCGCTTGAGGAAGCTGAATTGCCAATTTTGGATTCCATTTACGAGCAAGTCAAACCATATTTACCGGAACAAGGAATTGCCACGATTGAACAGGAGGGCATGCACGTTTTTGTTGAAGACACAGCACGCCACGCCACGCCACTGCGGGATGATGGTGTTTGCGCATACGCGTTTTTTAAAAATGGTGTGGCATTATGTGGAATTGAGCAAGCCTTTAAAGATGGCAAGATTGACTTCCCAAAACCAATTTCTTGTCATTTGTATCCAATTCGTGTGAATGTTCACAAGCATTACGAAGCTGTGAATTACGAGCGCTGGAACATTTGTAAGGCAGCTTGTGATAATGGTAAAAATTTAAAGGTTACTGTTTTTAGATTCGTTAAGGACGCACTTATCCGAAAGTACGGCATTGAGTTTTACAATGCACTTGAAGCGTACTCTGAGCATAAGCCATAAGTCTTGATGGTTGTAAATCCTTAGAAGTCAATAAAATAGCATATTCAAAATTATCTATAATTTATATTATGTTAAGTAATTGCAATAAACAACTCAACTCTTGCTTTTAGTGTAAGAATCTGAATCTAAACGGTAATCTTAAGTAGCAACTTCCCTGCCTCGATGTTTTCACCCTCGGCAACAAAAATTTCTTCCACCACACCATCTTCGTTTGCCACAATGGTATTTTCCATTTTCATGGATGAAAGAATCATCAGCGATTGACCATTTGAAATTTCATCACCGGGTTTCACCAAAACTTTCACAACACTTGCGGGCATTGGTGAAACGTATCCTCCTTTAGCCTGCGCTTTTGAAGTGTCGGGAAATTTATCCTTCAATGTTAAAACAAGCTGGGGAAAGTGTTGGCTTTGAATGAAGAAACTACCTCCTTTTACCGCTAAGTTAAAGTGATGTAAAAACCCATTAACGATTACTGAAACCCTTCCGCCATCAACAGAAAGCAATTTGACAACATATCTCTGAGCGGCAATTTCAATGGCAAACTCGCCTGTGCAATAGCTGTAGAGCAATGGGATCTCCTGTTCATTCCTAAGAAATGTGATGGATTGAGGCTTAAAGAAATTGCTCCGCCAATTTGCAGGAAGTCCGCTTAAAGCACCTCTATTTAACTCATTGATATTCCATTGATAAAGAAATGCAGATATAAGTGAAAGATGAAGTGTTTTTTCGGAAATTTCATGTTGCCACTCCCCTATTTTATTGGCAATAAAATGAGTGTCGTAATCGCCATTTTGAAACTCCTGCATGCCAATCACATCCATCAAAAAGGCGTGATTGGTGGTGGTGCCTAAACAAACCAAATTGCGCAATGCATAATCCATTTTTCGCATGGCTTCAGCACGGGTGGCGGCATGAGCTATGATTTTAGAAATCATGGGGTCGTAGTAAATGGAAATTTCCGAACCTGATTCAATGCCGCTGTCATAACGTAAACCATCCACACAAGGTGTTTCCCACTTTAAGATTTTTCCGGTGGTAGGTAGAAAATTATTTGCAGGGTCTTCAGCATAAAGACGGCATTCTAAGGCATAGCCGTTTGATTTTACATCTTCCTGCTTTATAGATAGCGGCTTCCCTTCTGCCGATTCAATTTGCATTTGCACCAAATCTAAACCTGTGATGGCTTCGGTAACCGGATGTTCCACCTGCAAACGCGTGTTCACTTCAAGGAAATAGAAGTTGCCTTCGGAATATATAAATTCCACCGTGCCTGCATTATCGTAGTTCAAAGCTTTGGCAAGCCGAACTGACGCTTCACCCATCTCCTTGCGCTGCGCTTCGGTGAGCACGGGCGAAGGACTTTCTTCAAAAATCTTTTGGTATCTGCGCTGAATGGAACATTCGCGCTCTAAAAGATAGATGGCATTGCCGTGCTTATCGCCAAAAATTTGAATTTCTATGTGGCGAGCCGATGGAAAGTATTTTTCTATAAGCAGTTCATCGCTGCCAAAAGCATTTAGGGCTTCGCGCTTTGCGCCATCAAAAGCTTCACTCAAATCCTTTGCTTCGTTAACAATGCGCATCCCCTTGCCACCACCGCCAGCGGCAGCTTTCAGCAAAACCGGAAAGCCGATTTTTTCAGCTTCCTGCTCGAAACGCGCTTTACTTTGGTCTTCACCTTGGTAGCCCGGCACCAAGGGCACATTGTTTTTCCCTGCAATTTCTTTTGCCTTGCTTTTGGAACCCATCCAGTCAATAGCATTGGCATTCGGAGCTATAAAAATGATACTCTCTTCTGCTAAACGCTTCGCAAACTCCGCATTTTCAGAAAGGAAACCATAGCCCGGATGAACGGCATCGGCACTTGTTTGGCGAACCGCTTCAATTATTTTTTCAACGTTGAGATAAGAAGATTTCACCTCGCTTTCGCCAAGATGGTAAGCCATGTCTGCCAACTTCACATGAGGCGCCTGAGCATCGGCATCGCTGAAAACAGCAATGCTGCGAATGCCCATTTTTTTGCAAGTGCGAATCACACGGCAGGCAATTTCTCCGCGATTGGCAATTAGGATGGATTTTATCATTTCAACTGTTGTTTGCGCCAAACTTAGGTTTTGAGTTTTGAAAATGAAAATTGAGGGTAAAAAACTGTTGGAAGCAAGAATGTCTCCGGTGGTTAAACTTCACACTAAAGATTTTTTCCAGATACAACTACGCTCAGGCTTTTAGTAAGCATTCCCTTCCTTCTTTTTAAAATTTCTCATTGATTTGAACCCTATGAAAAGCAATAGCTTGGTTTTACTTAGCGCATTCATTGCACTGGCAATGCTGCTGTTGGCTTACAGCAACCATTGGGATAATAGTTTCCACTTCGATGATGCGCACACGGTGCAAAACAACATTTACATCCAAAGCATCACCAACATTCCTCTATTTTTTCAAGATTGTAAAACTTTCAGTTCCATCCCTTCGCATGGTTCCTATCGTCCTTTAGTTAGCACATCGCTTGCCATTGATTATCAATTTGGTAAAACTTTCAACAACAATGGCTACACGCATTTTTGGTTTCATCTGTCCACCTTCTTGTTTTTTATAGGACAAGCAGTGCTGATGTTTTTTTTCTTTCGCAAAATCCTTGAATCTGTTTCGCCAAATACACCAAACAGTTTTGTTTCACTTTTTGCCACTGCATGGTATTGCCTTAACCCTGTTGCAGCCGAAACCATTAACTATGTAATTTCTCGTTCCGACTCCCTATCTACTTTTTTTGTGCTGCTTGCATTTGTCAGCTATCAGTACTCCGATATTTCAAAAAGATATTTCTTATACCTCATTCCCATCATCATTGGTTGCACTGCAAAACCAACAGTCATCATGTTTGCTCCCATGCTTTTGGTTTACCACTTGCTGTTTGAACAGCAAAAGGATGTTATCAACTTTAAGGCATGGAATTGGACCAGTTTAACTCGCGTTGCCGCTCCTTCGTTTTTGCTATCTGTTGTGTTATACCTGTTCATTAAAAAAATGGAGGAGGGTATGTTTGAACCAGGGGGCACTTCATTGTTGCAGTATGTAATCACACAGCCATACATATACCTACATTATGTTTCCATGTTTCTGCTTCCGCTGCAGCTAAGTGCCGACACCGACTGGCACACATTCAAAACAATTGCAGAACCTAAGACAATTGTTGGGTTTGTGTTTCTTGCAGGTTTAATCTTTGCCATTGTTCATTGTTCTGCCAATAAAAAACTTCGTCCCATAGCTTTTGGCATTGCTTGGTTTTTGCTGGCGCTTGTTCCCACCACACTTGTTCCATTAGCCGAAGTAATGAACGACCATCGTCAGTTTTTTCCGCATGTTGGCACTGCGCTTGCATTGGCTTGGAGCATTTACCTGCTTGGCGAAAAATTGCTTCATCAACTTCCTAAATCCGCTGTTGCTGCGTGCTGTTTTATCTTTCTTTCCGCATACGCTTTTGGAACTTATGAGCGCAACAAAGTGTGGTTAACAGAGGAAACACTTTGGAAAGATGTAACCGAAAAGAGCCCCTTAAACGGCAGAGGCTTAATGAACTATGGCTTGGCATTGATGGCACGTGGCGATTATGCAAATGCCGAAAAATACTTTGCGCGAGGCATGGAACTTTGGCCCTATTATTCTTACCTCTACATCAACATGGCAATTGTGAAAGAGGCACAAGGCAAAATTGACGAAGCCGGACCTTACTATGAAAAAGGTTTAGCGCTTGGCAAAAGTTACCCAAACAATTATTTCTATTACGGCAAATATCTCTACAAGCGCGGTAAAAAAGATGAAGCCATAGGCTATTTACGCCAATGCCTGCAAATGAGTGATGCACAGGTGCATGCTCGCTATTTGCTAATGGAAGCGCTATATGAAACCAAACGGCTTGAGGAGTTGAAAAAACTTTGTACGGAAACACTTCAACTGATGCCGGGCGACACTCAGGCGCAAACGTTTTTGCAAATGGGCTCAAGTGGAAAATCAAAACTGGAGCTGATGGAGGAAAACCTAAAACAAAAGCCAACACCCGAAGGCTACTTGGATTTAAGCCTAAACTATTACATGGCTAAAGACTTTGAACAATGCATTGCAGCCGCCCAAAAAGCGCTTGAACTCAAACCTGATTATGCCGAGGCTTGGAACAACATTTGCTCAGCACATAATTCGCTTGGCAATTTTGAGGAAGGCGCAAAAGCTTGTGGTATGGCATTAAAAATAAAACCCGATTACCCCTTAGCCAAAAACAACCTGGCATGGGCAATGAAAAACATTAAAAACTAACGCTTCAATCGGTCTCTGTGTTTGAATGCAAGTGCTGTAAAGCGAATAAACAACGAAGGCATCAAACGTTTAAAAGCAAAAAGAAATTTGGAAACAAAGGGCAACACAATGTAGAACTTCCCTTTTGCAGCGGCATTCAGAATTTTACTTGCCACTTCGTTTGCTTCAAGGTCTGATTTTTCAATCATTTTGTTTCCAATCTGCCTGGCTTCCTCCGACCCTCGGTGATATTGCATGATGTTGGTTTTGAAAAAAGTGGGCATCACCACCGACACATTAATGTTGAAGGATTTCAACTCAGCAAAAAGCGTTTCAGAAAGTGAAAGCACAGCAGCCTTAGTTGCGCTGTAAGCCGACATTGTTCCTGATGCAGCAAATGCCGCAGCGCTTGCTATGTTGATGATGCAACCTTGTTGTTGCAACTTCATTTGAGGCACAAAAAAATGGCAACCATATATCACTCCCATTTGGTTGATGCCTACAATCCATTTCCAGTTTTCAAGGGAATACTCTTCAAACATTGCGCCATCGCCAACGCCTGCATTGTTTATCAACAAGTCAATGCCCTTATGCATTGCAAGAAATTTTTCAGCATGCATTTTATATGCCTGCTCATCTGAAACATCAAAAACACAAGTTTGAACATTTAGGTTCCCTCCTAGCATACCTACTGTTTCGCTCAAGGCGTTTGGGTTGATGTCGGTAAGCCCCAAAGCCCAGCCATCGGCTGCAAGCAGTTTTGCAAATTCCCTTCCTAAGCCGGAGCCTGCTCCTGTAACAAATGCACGTTTTTGCGGAAACCTTTTTGAAATGTGAAGCATGTATTGATTACTTTTTTTCAGCCAGAAAATTCACTCCGAAAAACAAATACTCCTTTCGCCATTTGCTTTTTGCTGCAATGTTGCGTTCGCGATGCAGAAGGTTGTCTGCATTATGTTCGTCATATTGAAATGGAAGAAAAAAACGAATGTATTGAACAGATGCATCGGTAATTTCAAACCCGCATTTTGCAAACAATCTTTTCCATTCGCTCAAACTGCGGATGTTTTCATTGCCTATTAAAATATCCTTATTCAGTTTTTCATCGCGGATGGTGATGATGCGCTTATTTCCCCGCTGTTTGTACAATTTCAGGGTCTGAATGATGTTGTTCCCGTTCTCTTCAATGGCAATAAGTTTCCCATTGGGCTTCAACACTTTTTGAAAAATCTTCAAAGCTTCGTCAATCGGCTCTAAATGGTGGAGCGTATCCTGCACAATAATGGTGTCGTAACTTTCGGGTTTGGGTGGGTTATCAAACAAATTCTCATAGCTGCAAGTGAACAAGTTTGCATTGCCATGTTTGTTCCAAAAGTCATACCGTTTTGAAACCACATCGAAGTAGAACTCAAGTGTCGTGCCATGTGCAGCAATGCCGTTCATGGCAAGAAAGAAACAAGTGGTTCCATAGCCGGAACCGCAATCCCAAACACTTTCGCCCTGGCGCACCTTTGCGGCAATGTAGCGAAGCCGCTCTAAAAAATAATTTTTCCGAAACCCGAATGATTTGCCACCTTCCAAAAACTTATAGTAGCTGTGCATTTCCGGTCGCATCTTCAACTCTTCTAAAAATAACTCGAAAAATACTTCTGGCGACATTGGCTCTGCTTAATGTGTTTGATTGAAAAATGTTGTGTTGCAAGGCTAAGTTTAATTCCTGTGGTGCGCAAAGGATATTTGCATCAATAATTTGTTTTCATTTTTATGGCAACTTTTGTTCCTGTTTCTCCGGCAGCCTCTCCCCTATCCTCTATTGTCATTTCAATTTCCATTCCATAAAACTCACGCAGCAGTTGCAAACGCTCGGCTGTGGCTTTGGTGGCAAACGACTGATGGCTTTTTCTGCGCTGATTGATGATGGCTGACGCCTTTCTGCCAATGCCGTTGTCTTCTACCACACACATCAAATCTTCCCCCGTTTTACTAAATACCACACTCAGAAATTTATCGCCATCCTTGTGCAACAAGCCATGCTTGAGCGCATTTTCAACAATTGGCTGAATAATCATGGATGGAATTTTCAATTCATCGGCATCATCAATCCCATGCGCTTGCAACTCATATTTTAATGATGATTCAAAACGAAGCGATTCTAAATCTAAGTAAAGCCGCAGCATGTCCATTTCCTTTTCCAAAGTAATAAACTCACTATCCGATGCTTCCAAAACTTTTCGGGTTAGGTCGCTGAATTTCCCAAGATAAGTTTGCGCTTTCAAAGTGTTTTGTTGTAAAATCAAATCCTGAATAGAGCTGAGCGCATTGAACATAAAGTGCGGATTCATTTGCGCTTTCAGTGCTGAAAGTTTTGAGGCAATCACTTTCTTCTCCAATTCATTTCGCCTGTTAATTTGCCTGATGCGTAAACCAAAAATCAGTGAGATAACTCCGGCAAATGCCACTCCGCAAAGTGTATAAAACCACCATCGTTGCCAAAAGGGCGGCAAAATGGAAATGTTGATTACGGCAGGTTTTTCACTCATCACGCCTCCTTCATTCACTGCATAAACTTCAAAAAGGTAATCGCCCGCAGGCAGAGACGCAAAGCGCACAAAACTGTTATCGGCACTCACGGCAATGAAGTTGCTATCCAAATCCATCATCCTGTAGCGAAAAGTAAAATCGCCCTGCGAACGAAATGATGCTGAGCTAAAATCAATGCGGATGCTGTTTTGCTGATAAGGCAGCGTATAGGAATTTTTAAGTGTAGTGTCGCGCTCGCGAACGCTGAATGCGGCAATAGCAACATTTGGTGCAACTTCATTGCGCGGGTTCATTTTTGCCGGAAAAGCAACCAATCCTTTTGGAGTAGCTAAAAACACCTTGCCATTGGCAATTTTTAAGTCCGAAATTTCCTGTGTGGGTAGTCCGGCATATTTATCAAACCAATGGTAAGTGCCACTTGAAACATCAAACCGAATTACACGCTTATCGGCAACCATCCACAAATTGCTGCCATCGGCTTCCAATCTTTTTACAAAGCCATCGGTGATACCAATTTCCTCATTCAACTGACCAACTATGTCATTTTGAAAATACTTCACCACGCCCGTGTTTACTGTACTTATCCAAATTGCACCATCGGCATCTTGCGCCATATCGGTGGCAAAAATTGGCTTTCCTTTATATTGCAGTTCTCGCTCTTCGCCATTTGCATAAACGAAAACACCATCGGAGTAGCCAACCAATAATTCGCGTTTTACATTATTGTAAAATGATGTGCGCACTCGCTTTACACGCAGTGTTGCTATTCGCTTAAAAGTTCCTGAAAACTTTGCGATGTAACCTTCATTCACCGAACCCAGAAAGAAAGTGTCCTTGCTTAGGTGCGATATAGATTTAAGGTTGATGTCATCGGGGATTCGTTTTTCCTGCATGGTGGCTGCATCCAGCAGCCATGAATTGTTTTGCCCGATGAAAAGTTTCGCGCAATCTTCCGCACAGGAAATTTCCTGAATTTCAACTCCTGAGTTTGAAAAAGTAATGTGTTGAATTTTATCGCCCTTAAAATTCATTTTACCCAAAGCGCCATTTTGATAGCCGATGAAAAGGTGATTTGCTGAGGCTTGCAATCGCTTCAACCGTGAGTCTGCCAGCGAGGAATTTTGCTTGGTGTAAACCACCACATCCAAATTGGGAACCACAAAAATTCCTTCCTGCAAACTGCTGAACCAGTAATTTTTCTCCCTGTCCACCACCACATCGCTAATGCTTACACCCTGAAAGAAAAGTTGCCCGCCAAACACCTCCTCAAAGTTTTCATCGAGGCAGAGCGCACCATTGCTGCCGCCTACCCACACTTTGCCCTTGCCATCAGGATGCAAGGCAAATACTCTACCGAGGCTTTTGGGTAAATCGCACAGCCACAGCAAGGAGTCGTTTTTAACTTCCCAAATGGAATTCACTTGCTCGCCATGCGCCAACAGAATCACACGGCTGTTGATGTTGTAGATAAATGTTTGGCGATAAACATCTTGCAATCGTTTGGGCTGGTTGGTGGCATTTAGCAGCTTTATTTTTCCATCATCCACGTAACCCAACATAGTGGATTCGCAGAAAAAAATCTTGCTGCCTATCATCTTCAAATCGCTGAACATACAAGGGCGACTATTCGTTTTCTGCTCCAATAAATTACTTGCTAACTCAGGTTTTCCGTTTTTCAAAATGTAAATGCCGGTGTCTGAAGTAAACTGTAATTCGCACCTATCAGAAACATTGTAAATAGAATAGTTCGTTTGCTTACCGCTTCTGTCTATTCCAAGTTTTAAGCTATCGGCTTGCACAGTAAAAATCTGCCCCGAAAAATTTTGACACCACAATTTTCCATCACCGGCAACAATCAAATTTGAAATGCCTCTGCTGTTTTGAAATGCACTTTTGAATGGCTTAAAATGTTTTCCATCATATCTGAATAATCCGGCATCTGTGCCTATCCACAAATAACCGAAACTATCTTGTGCCAACTGGTAAACTTCGCGGCTGGGCAAGCCTTGCTGCTCGGCAATGGCATAAAAAAACGGATGCTGTGCCAAAGCAGAAAACATCAAGCTAAAACCAATAACTACAAGCTGAAAAATGCGTTTCATTCGGTTGCTATAAAATCATCTCTTCCCAACTGAGCACTGTTGTAAAACCCTTTGGCTGCAACAGTTTCATCAACTCATCTTTGGTTCCTTCAAAAGCCAACATCACAAAATCGCCACCCCAAGCACCCAAACTTTTTGCTGCTACATCAACATCCTGAAACAAAGTTTGCTTCACTGTTGAAATGCCCAATGCTTCCGAAACATAACTTTCATGCTCCTCAATAATTTGTTTGCATTTTGTGATGGATGCACACGACACCAACGATTCGGTGAGCACATTTAACCACTGCACATATTGGGATTTATTAATCTTGCGCGAGCGATAATGCTGAATGCCTGATGAACTCAACTGCTTCTGCCCCAAGTGAACAAAAAATAACTGATGCCGAAACGATGGTGTAAAATGAATCTGTTCCCATTTTGGTTTGCCTTCTTTTAATTCATAAATAATGGGCGCATCGCTTCCTGCACAAGCCACATCATATCCCGAACCGCCCATTGTTCTTTGCAGCAACTCATAGCCATCCACTTTAGCAAATTGCGATAAACAGTATATCAGTGTAGAACTACTACCCAGCCCCCAATCATTCGGAAATTCCAAAGCAGTTTGAACAGCCAAATCATCTTCATTCATCAAAAATTCAGGGTTCATGTTTCGGCATTCGCGCAAGAGCTTTTGAAGGGTTTCGGCTTGTGGTGAATGGGTGGTGCATGAAAAATCAGTGGTGTCGAAAGTAAGTTGAAGCCATGCTTGTTTTTTGCTCTTGAGTGCCACCCAAAACAAATTACTGTTGCTGCCACTTAGTTTTCTAACATCAAAATGCTGACCAAATTTTGTAGGCAACGCCAATGTTTTGGCGCCATCCAGCACAAAATACTCTCCGGTGAGCATCAGCTTTCCATGCCCGTAAAAATGTTGTTCCATCGCGGCTAAGATGACAAAAATCATATAGTCGGTTGAGTGGAGTTACACGCACTTCAAAGCAATACATTGACTTTTGGTGTTCATACCACCATCATCAGTTCAATGAAAAAGTCAACGGCAGAAGTAAGTTGCTATCACTGTGGAGAAGATTGCAAAGAGGATATTGTTTTTCAACAACATCATTTTTGCTGCAACGGTTGCAAAACTGTTTATGAGTTGTTGAGCGAAAACAACTTGTGTGAATACTACGACCTTAATCAAAAACCCGGAGTGAATGTAAAGCCGGTTTTCACAAAGAAGTACGCTTATCTGGATGATGAAGAAGTGAGTAAAAAACTCATTCAGTTCAGTGATGGAGAAATTTCTACTGCAACATTCTACATTCCTCGCATGCACTGTAGTTCGTGCATTTACCTGCTCGAAAATCTGTATAAAATTTGCGGGGGCGTGGTGTCGTCCAATGTCAACTTTTTGAAGCGTGAAGCGAAAATTGTTTTCCGGCACAAACAAATCAGCTTACGGAAGTTAGTGGAAACTTTGGCAAGTATTGGCTATGAGCCAAACATCAACCTGAACGATTTATCGAAGGAGGAAAAGCGTTTGCCACTGAGGCAGTACTACCTGAAAATAGGCGTGGCTTTTTTTGCTTTTGGGAACATCATGTTGTTGTCGTTCCCTGAATATCTGGGTATTGATTTACTTACAGAAAGTCCGTTTCGTAAATTCTTTGGTTACCTGAATTTTGTTTTGTCTTTACCTGTTTTGTTTTATAGTGCCGAAGAATTTTTCACTTCGGCTTTTACAGCGCTCCGCCAAAAATCACTGAATATGGACACGCCCATTGTGCTGGGCATTCTTGCCATGTTTTTCCGCAGCAGCTACGAGGTTTTTGCATTGCATGGCGGTGGTTATTTCGACACGCTGGCAAGTTTGGTTTTGCTCATGCTCATTGGTAGGTTGTTTCAAAACAAAACTTTCTACAACCTTTCGTTCGAGCGCGACTACAAATCTTATTTCCCGGTAGCTGTTACCACCATTAACAATGGAAAAGAAAGCACCATTCCCCTCACCAAGCTGCGCATTGGCGACCGCATGTTGGTGCGCAACATGGAATTGATTCCGGCTGATGCAGTTTTAATAAAAGGCAAAGCGAACATTGATTACAGTTTTGTAACCGGTGAGGCAACTCCGGTGAGCAAATTGAGTGGAGATGCACTCTATGCCGGAGGAAAGCAAGTGGGCAGCGCCATTGAAGTGGAAGTGGTGCGAAATGTTGAGCACAGCTACCTAACCCAACTTTGGAACGATGCTGTGTTCAGTAAATCTAATGAGGGGAAAGTTACTTCACTTGCCACCAAAGCCAGCCGTTGGTTCACTCCGGTGGTGCTTTTAATCGCTTTTGGCGCAGCATTTTTTTTGTGGAACAACGATATTCATCGTGCGCTGAATGCCTTCACGGCAGTGCTTATCATCACCTGCCCATGTGCATTGGCGTTATCATCACCTTTCACGCTCGGAAACATACTACGCATCCTTAGCCGCAACAAAATCTACTTAAAAAACGGGATGGTGATTGAATCACTTGCACAAATTAAAGCATTGGTGTTTGACAAAACCGGAACCCTCACCAACACTAAACATGCACGGATAGAATTTGTAGCAGAAAGCAGAGAACAGAAATCGGAGAACAGAAATCAGACTTCGGACTTCGGACTTCGGACTTCCCTCCCCTCCCCCTACCAACTCCGTTTAGTTCGGTCCATAGCTCATCATTCATCGCATCCACTGAGCAAGAAAATTTATGAGCATTTGAGTGGTACAGAGATTTTCCACACCGATGATTTTCGTGAGGAAGATGGAAAAGGAATAGAAGGATGGGTGGATGAAAATTGTGTGCGCATAGGGTCGAAAAAATATCTGAAAGGTGCGGTAAACACTGATGGAACTGAGGTTTCGGATTTTCGCCATGCTTCAAAAATTTATGTGGGCATCAATGGTGAAGCGCTTGGCTTTTTTCTGGTGAAAAATGAATACCGTAAAGGTTTCAGCAATTTAGTTTCCCGACTAAAAAGATTTTACAACCTGTTTGTGGTGAGCGGAGATAATGATGCCGAGAAAAACTTTTTAGGGCAGTATATTCCTGAAAAGAATTTGCTTTTTCATCATCAACCTGCCGATAAGCTGAATGCCATTAAAGCATTGCAACAACAGGGCGAAAAAGTGGTGATGATAGGCGATGGACTGAACGATGCGGGGGCACTGAAACAAGCCGATGTAGGGTTGGTTATCAGCGATGATGTAAACAACTTCTCGCCTGCTTGTGATGGAATTTTAGATGCTACACAATTTGAAAAAATTGATGTGCTGTTGCGCTATGCCAAAACAGGCATGAATATCATTAAAATCAGCTTTGCCATTTCTATTGCCTACAACTTTGTGGGTATTTATTTTGCCGTTCAAGGAACCATGAGTCCATTGGTGGCGGCAGTGCTGATGCCCATTAGTTCTGTTACCATTATTTTGTTTACCACAGTGGCTTCAACAGTGAGTGGTAAGCGGGTTGGGTTTTAATCATTGCTATTCGCTCAGCAATGCTCTGAGTTTCTTCATATCCTCAGCTTTACTCTCCATGCCTAAATGCGCATGGATGTCCATGAGGTTGCTCATCAGTTCATAAATGATGGCAAGGTTTGAGGCGGGCGTAAAAAATTTGTGCTCGTGGGGGGCGTTCATTTTGTTCAGGTAATCTTTGATTTCGTTGCGCGAAAAAATGGAGCCGCGGTTCACGGGGTTGATGTAAAACATGATTTCGCGCTCGGGGCGTTCCTCTGTGGAAAGAGTGCCAAGCGTGCGCTTGCAAAAGCACAAAATGTAATGCCGCAAAAGCGCCACGCCATACACCGGCAGGTTCAAATCGTTGGCAATAACCTGATAAAGTATGCCCAGCGAAATGGCATTACCCTTGCGGGTTTCCAGCACATGATTGATGCAAAATTCATTGTATTCCATGCTGCCCTGCACCGTGTTGAAGCGGTGGATGTTATAGAACAACTGATTGAAAATTTGAATCTGCTCTAAAGCCGTTTGGTTATAGTTCAGCTCTAACCATATCCGCTGCTTGATTTTGAAAACGCTGCGCTGAATGTCTTCTAACTGCAAATCGGGGTAATAGTATTTTGAAACAAGGTAGGCACCCGTGAGCAAATCCTGATTTTCGGTTTCCACCCACTCGGCAGTTTCTTTCAGCAAACCTTCAAACTGAATGGAGTGAATGATTTCTTCTAAGCGATTTTGCAGCAAAGGATTTTCATCGCTCTCCCAAACTTTTTCAAGGGTGGGAATCACCTCGGGTCCAATGCTCACCAACTTATCGTAAACATGGTTTGCAACTTCCTTGTCGTCATCATCAAGGAGTTGAATCATTGCCTTAATTTCTTTCTCGCTTTTCAATAGTATTGAGTAGTGAGTATTGAGTAGTTAGTAAATAGTAAATAGAATATCATAGATATTACTTGCCTTTCTTCACAAACTTCCTTCCGCCTTTTTTAGGTGCGGGTCCGGCTTTCACAATCTCCAGCACCTCTTGCAAGGTCATCACTTCGGCTTCCATCCCTTTCGGAATTTTGAAATTGTCTTTCCCTTTTTTGATGTAAGGACCATAGCGTCCGCGCACAATTTGAATGCCCTCTTCGGCAAAATCCTGAATGAGTGCATTCTCTTCGGCTTCGCGTTTTGCCTTAATCAATTCAATGCAATCTTCCAATGAAATCGAATAAGGGTCATGCTCTTTTTTCAGCGACACAAATTTGCTGTTGTGCATCACATAAGGACCAAACCTGCCTATGCTCACCTTCACATCTTTTTCTTCAAACTCACCCACCACACGCGGCAATTTGAAAAGCGTTAAAGCCTCTTCAAGCGTGATGGTTTCAATGGATTGCGTGGGGCGCAAACTTGCAAAGCGCAGCTTCTTGGTATCATCGCCTTCTTCAGCTTTTCCAATTTGTGCCATAGCGCCATACTTGCCCATGCGCGCAAAAACAGGCTCTCCGGTTTCAGGGTCTTCGCCCAAAAGGCGCTCACCGGTAACACGCTTGGCTTCTTTTTCGGTTTGTGTTACAGTGGAATGAAATGGCTTATAGAAACCATCAATCATTTTGCTCCACTCCACCTTGCCCAACGCAATTTCATCAAACTGCGCTTCTATGCCGGCAGTGAAACCATAGTCAAGAATATCCTTGAAATTTTCTACCAGAAAATCGTTCACCAACATGCCGATGTCGGTGGGGAACAACTTCATTTTTTCAGCTCCGGTGATTTCGGTTTTGGTAACGCCTTCAATGTTGTTCTCTTTTAAAGTAAGCACCCGATAGCTGCGCTCCACACCTTCGCGGCTTTCCTTAACCACATAATTGCGTTGTTGAATGGTGGTGATGGTTGGCGCATAAGTTGACGGGCGCCCAATGCCTAATTCCTCTAACTTCTTCACCAAACTTGCTTCGGTGTAGCGCGCATGTGGCTTGCTGAAACGCTCGGTGGCAGTCATTTCGCGCAGCGGCAATTGCTGCCCTATTTTCACCGGTGGCAGCAAAGTTGACTCTGCTTCATCGCCATCGGTTTCTTCATCATTGCCTTCGGTGTACACTTTCAAAAAGCCATCAAACACCACCACTTCGCCCGTGGCTGAAAGCAAATCTTTGCTCTTATCATTTTTGATGGAAATAATGGTTCGCTCCAACTCTGCATCGCTCATTTGCGAGGCAACAGTGCGCTTCCAAATCAAATCATACAAACGCTGCTCATCATACTCACCGTTGATTTCAAAGTTGTTGGCTACCGTTGGGCGAATGGCTTCGTGGGCTTCCTGCGCATTTTCATTTTTAGTAGTGTATTGCCTGCGCTTGTGAAACTTTTCGCCATAGCGCAATTTCACTTCGGTGGCAATGTCGGCAAGGGCAAGGTCTGAAAGGCTGGTGCTGTCGGTCCTCATGTAAGTGATGTGCCCTGCTTCGTAAAGCATCTGCGCCACACGCATGGTTTTCAAAACCGAAAAGCCCAATTTGCGCGATGCTTCCTGCTGCAAAGTGGAAGTGGTGAACGGTGCAGAAGGCGTGCGTTTTGCTGGCTTCTTTTCAATATCGTTTACCGAAAAAATTGCGCCTTTCAAATTTTCCAAATAAGCCAACGCGTCATTTTCTGCGCTGAATTTGGTGGAGCTTTCTGCCTTTAAAATTGCTTTTCGTCCGGCATCTTCCACAAAGAAAAACGCTGTGATTTTGAAAGAAGCAACAGGTGTAAATCCTTTTACATCGCGCTCGCGCTCCACAATCAAACGCACCGCCACCGATTGCACCCGCCCTGCCGAAAGCGATGGTTTCACTTTCTTCCACAACACGGGCGAAAGCTCATAGCCCACCAATCTATCCAACACTCTGCGCGCTTGCTGCGCATTCACCAAATTCAAATTAATGGTGCGCGGATTGTTCACCGCATTCCTGATTGCCTTCTCTGTAACTTCGGTGTAAGTGATGCGCTTTGCCTTCTTAGGGTCAAGATTCAGCACTTCGCACAAATGCCACGAAATGGCTTCTCCCTCGCGGTCTTCGTCCGTTGCCAGATAAATTTCTGATGAATCTTTTGCTAATTTTTTCAGCTCGGCAACAATCTTTTTTTTGTCATCGCTCACTTCATATTGCGGCAGGTAACCTTTTTCAATGTCAATGGCAACGCCCTTATCGGGCAGGTCGCGGATATGTCCGTAGCTTGAAGTAACAACAAAGTCGCTACCTAAATACTTGTTGATGGTTTTTGCCTTGCTGGGCGACTCTACAATGATTAAACTTTTACCTGCCATGCGCTGAATAGGTTGTTACAATTAGTGTTGCGTTGAATGCTTTTGGTTGCGCAAACATGAAATTTTTTTCTGCAATGCAAATTTTAGAGACATTAGATTTTAGATATGAGATATTAGACTTGAGAAGCAAGAAGCAAAAAACTAAATGAAAAAACATTGATGAAAAGGTTGAAATTTTTTGTGGCATTCGTTGCTGCGATGATTATGCTTTTACTGCTTACTGTATTGATTTGCAATCGCGTTATCATCAAATCTGCTCAAGGAAAACTTTTTGATGATGTGCGTGAAATTCCATTTAACAAAACAGGTTTATTGCTTGGCACTTCAAAGTATCTGCGCAATGGAAACATCAATGATTATTACCGAAAAAGAATTTTGGCAACAATTGAATTGATACGTGTCGGCAAGATAAAATACCTCATCATCAGTGGCGACAACAGCCGCAAAACTTACAGTGAGCCGGAAGAGATGCGCTCAGATTTAATTGCTGCCGGGGTAGAATCAAACCTAATTTGGTTAGATTATGCCGGCTTCAGAACTTTTGATTCCATGGTGCGGCTGCGCGAAATTTTCGGGCAGAAAAATGTTACCGTAATTTCGCAACGCTTCCACAACGAGCGTGCATTGTTTATTGCCTCTCGCGAAGGCATTGATGCCATCGGTTTCAATGCAAAAGATGTGAGCGCTTATTATGGTTTCAGAACGCAGTTGCGCGAATACTTGGCTCGGGTGAAAGTGTTTGCCGATTTTGCCTTTGGTAAAAAGCCAAAGTTTTTGGGTGAGCAAGTTTTGTTGCCTAATGAATAGACTGATTTCTGTTGCTATTTAAAATCGAAACATATTCGCATCATGAATAGCAATGAGGAAGTGGAAGATGATATTGCGCAAGGCGAAGACCTTGTGCAGGAGGTGAACATAAAAATTGACCCGGGGCAGCAAACCGAACGTATTGACAAGTTCCTTGCTTCACGCTTAACCAACAACATCAGCCGCACAAAAATTCAATATGCTGCTGAAGCACAAAGCATTTTGGTAAACGGCAAACCCGTTAAAAGCAATTACAAAATTCGTCCTGGCGATAACATTCAACTCATTTTCCCTCGCAGCAGCGAAGTATATGATTTGTCGCCCGAAAACATTCCACTCGAAATTTTATATGAGGACGAACATCTGCTTGTCATTAATAAACAGTCAAACCTTGTTGTTCATCCGGGTTTGGGAAATCCGCGCGGCACACTCATCAATGCATTAATGTGGCATTATCAAACATTGCCGAAACCAAAAGAGGATTACCGCCCCGGAATTGTTCACCGTTTAGATAAAGACACCACCGGTTTGATGGTGGTTGCCAAAACGGAGCAATCGCTGGCGCATCTTGCAAAACAATTTTTCGACCGCAGCATTCAGCGAAAGTACATTGCATTGGTGTGGGGAAATGTGGAAGCCGAGGAAGGAACAGTAGATGCACACATTGGAAGGCACACAAGGCAACGAATGCAGTTTCAGGTTTTCCCAGAAGGCGAGTTTGGAAAACCTGCCATAACACACTATAAAGTAATTGAACGCCTGAACTACGTTACATTGGTGGAATGCAAATTGGAAACCGGACGCACCCACCAAATCCGTGTGCACATGAAACACATCGGGCACACACTTTTTGGCGATGTGCGCTATGATGGCAACAGAATTTTAAAAGGTACCATCCACACCAAATACAAGCAGTTTATTGAAAATTGCTTTCAAATACTACCGCGTCAGGCGCTTCATGCCGCGGTGCTTGGCTTCAAGCACCCGGTTACCGGCAAAGAACTCTACTTTGAAAAAGCATTGCCCGATGACATGAAAACTGTTTTAGAAAAATGGCATCGCTATTGGAAAAATCCTAATGCTATTGAAGAATAGCTTTGCTTTAATTTCACAACCATAAAACAATAACTTCCTTTCTTCGCCCGCTAAATCAACCATCAATCCATGTTTTTGCTTCGTTGTTATCCGCGCATTGGCGATTGGCTTTTTGAAGTCAGCGGAATTGACTTGCGCTTTTTACCCATTTATAGCTATGGCTTTTTTGTGGCTATGGGTTTTATTGCGGCAGCAATCATCGCCACTTGGGAAATGAGGCGCAGGGAACGCCTTGGTCTTTTTAACCACACCACAAAAACTATTGTTACCGGTGAAGCTCCAAAGCCTTTCGATACGCTATTGAATGCTTTAATAGGTTTTGTGGTTGGCTTTAAAGTGCTTGCCATTTTTTTGAATAAAGATGCATTCAGTTACAATCCACAAGACTTTATTTTTTCAATGGATGGAAATTGGCTTGGCGGTGCGCTGGGTGCTGCCCTGTTAGGGGGATTGTACTACTACAACAAAAAGAAAGAGCAACTGCCGCAGCCGAAAACTGAAATAGTGAAAATTTTTCCGAGCCAGTTGATTGGCGATTTGTTGGTGATAGCAGCAGTGCTGGGCGTGTTTGGCGCAAACATTTTCAACTTTCTTGAAAACCCCGAAGATTTTCAAACATTCATGGAAGACCCCATCGGCTCTATGTTTAGCGGGCTTTCGGTGTTAGGCGGATTAATTTTTGCCGGAATAGGTTTTGCTATTTATGCCTACATCAAAAAAATCAATATCGCTCATTTGTTTGATAGCGTTGCGCCCGGCTACATTCTTGCAAACGGTATTGGCAGAATCGGCTGCCATGTGAGTGGCGATGGCGACTGGGGCATTGTGAACACTGCGCCAAAACCCGATTGGATTCCGCAATTTTTATGGAGCAACGATTATGCACACAACATTATTGGCGCTGGCGTGCCTATCGAAAATTGCATGGGAAACTTTTGCACTCATCTTGACCCGCCCGTGTTGCCAACTCCGCTTTATGAATTTGCCGAGTGTGCCATCATTTGCATTGTGTTGCTTTCGGTCAGAAAAATTTACACCTACATGCCGGGTATGATTTTCATTTTCTTTCTAATTCTGAATGGCATTCAGCGTTTCACCATCGAGCAGGTGCGCGACATTTCAGACCGCAATCTTTTCAACATCATGGGCTTTGAGTTGAAGCAGGCTGAAATCATTTCCATCATCATGGTAATAGTCGGAACCATTGGCGCGCTTGTGCTTTGGCAGTATTACAAAAAGCATCCGCACAAGGCAATGTTTGAAAAGTCAACTGCATAAATTGTGAAGAAATATCCTGTTCAGTCGGTTGTTATCACCGGCATTTCAGCCGAAGGTTTCGGCATTGGAAAGCTACCCGATGGCAAAGTGATTTTTGTGCCATACACTGCTGTGGGCGATGAAGCTGTAGTGCAGATAACCAAAAGCAAAAAAAGTTTCGCTGAAGGCGTTTTGATTGAGTTATCCAAAGCTGCGGCACACAGAATACCCCCGCAATGCAATCATTTTGGTGTGTGTGGCGGCTGTAAGTTCCAACATATTCCATACGAGGAACAACTGCGCATCAAATCACAAACCTTGCGCGATGCATTCGAGCGCATAGGCAAGGTTAGCCTGCCTGCCATCGAAAGTATTGTCGGCTGCAATGAGCCTTTCAACTATCGCAACAAATTGGAGTTTACCTGCACCAACCGAAAGTGGCTAACAGAGGCTGAGATAAAAAGTGAAGAACAATTTGAGAGGCGTGGCATAGGATTTCATGTCCCGGGAAGTTTTTCGGGCGTGCTGGATATTGAGCATTGTTTGTTGATTGAACGCTCAAACGCCATTCGGCTTGCCATCAAAAAATTTGCATTAGAAAACAACTTTGAGTTTTTCAACATCAAAGATAAAACGGGATTGCTCAGAAATGTTTTGCTGCGCACCACCTCAACCGGTGAGTTGCTGCTGCTCATCAGCTTCTTTCAAAACGAAAAAGCGCACATCGAAAACATGATGAGTTTCCTTCAGGAAACTTTTCCTGAAATCACATCGCTGCAATATGTCATTAACCCGAAAATGAACGACACCATCTATGACCTTTCACCAATTGTGGTGAAGGGGAATGCGTTCATCACCGAGAAGCTTGGCAACTATCATTTTCAAATTGGTCCAAAATCTTTTTTTCAAACCAATTCAAAACAAGCCGAGCGGTTGTATGACATCACCAAAAATTTTGCGGGCTTAACCGGCACCGAAAATGTTTTCGACCTCTACACAGGTGTGGGCAGCATTGCCATTTATGTGAGCGATGCATGCAGGCAAGTGGTGGGCATAGAACAGATTGAAGCCGCAGTTAATGATGCAAAAGAAAATGCACGCATCAACAGCGTGTCTAACACACACTTTTACACAGGTGATGTAAGGCTTTTGATGAACGCTGATTTGCTTCATAAACATGGCAAACCCGATGTAATTATCACCGACCCTCCCCGCGCAGGCATGCATGAAGATGTGGTTAAAACATTGCTGGAGGCAGAGGTGCCACGGTTAGTTTATGTAAGTTGTAATGCGGCAACACAGGCACGCGATGCAGCTCTGCTGAACGAAAAGTATCGCATCACCAAAATGCAACCTGTGGATATGTTTCCGCAAACCATGCACATTGAAAATGTGGCATGTTTTGAATTGCGGTAGCACATGATTGAGCCGGTTTACATTCCGAAATTCCTTTAGTTTGCGCCCGCTTTCAAAAAAAATATGGCAAACGATTTAGAGTTTAACAAGAACGAAGACAGTCTGAAGCTGATGGTTTCTGAACTAAAAAAACAGTTGGAGCAAATCAAATTGGGCGGAGGGAAAAAAGCTATTGAACGGCATAAAGAAAAAGGCAAACTCACTGCGCGCGAGCGTTTGGAATTGCTTTTCGATAAAGGCAAACCCACTGTTGAAATCGGTGCTTTTGTGGGTTGGGGAATGTATGAAGAGCAAGGCGGATGCGTTGCCGGAGGAACAGTTGCCATGATGGGTTATGTGAAAGGCAGGCTGTGCATTGTGGCTGCCAACGATGCCACTGTGAAAGCCGGAGCTTACTTCCCTATATCGGCAAAAAAGAATTTGCGCATTCAGGAAATTGCGATGGAAAACCGCATTCCCATTATTTATTTGGTGGACAGTGCAGGCGCGTTTCTGCCCATGCAGGATGAAGTTTTTCCCGACAAAGAACACTTCGGCAGAATCTTCCGCAACAATGCAGTGATGAGCGCTTCGGGCGTTCCGCAAATTGCCGCCATCATGGGCAGTTGCGTGGCGGGTGGCGCGTATTTGCCCATCATGAGCGATGAGGCTTTGATAGTGGAAAAAACCGGCTCGGTGTTTTTGGCAGGAAGCTATTTGGTGAAAAGCGCCATTGGCGAGGACATTGACAATGAAACTTTGGGCGGGGCGGTTACGCATTGCGAAATCAGCGGTGTAACCGACTATAAAATGAAGGACGACAAACACTGCCTTGAAACCATTCGTTCGTTAGTGGATAAATTCGGACATACCGACAAAGCAGGTTTCGACCGCATTGAACCTGCAAAACCCGAATTGGACGAACAAGAAATTTACGGCATCATTCCTGAAGATTCTGCCAAGCAATATGACATGCTGGAAGTGATTAAACGCTTGGTGGATAAAAGCGAAGTTGTGCAGTACAAAGAAGATTACGGCAAAAGCATCATTTGCTGCTATGCGCGCATTGATGGCTGGAGTGTGGGCATTGTTGCGAACCAGCGCAAAGTGGTAAAAAGCAAAAAAGGCGAAATGCAGTTTGGCGGAGTGATTTACAGCGACAGTGCCGATAAAGCCGCCCGATTTATCATGAACTGTAATCAGAAAAAAATTCCGTTGGTGTTTTTGCAGGATGTAACGGGCTTTATGGTGGGCAGCCGCAGCGAACACGGGGGCATTATTAAAGATGGCGCAAAGTTGGTTTCGGCAGTGGCAAATTCCATTGTGCCTAAGTTCACCGTGATTGTGGGCAACAGTTATGGCGCAGGCAACTATGCCATGTGTGGCAAGGCTTACGACCCGCGACTGATTGTGGCTTGGCCCACATCAAAAATTGCGGTGATGGGTGGCGAGCAAGCCGCCAAAACCATGTTGCAAATTCAGGTGAGCAACATGAAAGCAAAAGGCAAAGAAGTTTCGCCCGAAGATGAAAAAACATTGTTGGATACCATCCGCAATAAATATCAGCAAACGCTCGACCCGCGCTATGCAGCCGCGCGATTGTGGACAGATGCCATCATTGACCCTCTTGAAACGCGCAAAGTAATTTCAATGGGTATTGAGGCAGCAAATCATGCACCCATTACCAAATCATTCAGTGTGGGTGTGATTCAAACCTAAAAGGAAACATCAGGTAAGAATAATAAACTGATTTGCCTTTTCGCTTCTGATAAAATTCAGAATTTCGGTGGTAAGCGGCTTTGAAGCAAAGCCTTTAATCTCTGAGTAAGTTTTCGACTTTTCAATATCAATCGGGTTAAGCGAAGATGTAAGGATAAAAACCTTGCACTTTCCTTTCACTTCGTCATTCAGTTGCTTGAAATGCTCCATAAATTCCCATCCATCCATTTCAGGCATGTTGATGTCTAGAAAAATGAAATCAGGAAAACCCGGAGGGTTGGTTTCTTGCAATTGTTTCAACATGTCCACAGCCTCGCGTGCATCAACAAAACTTGAAACTTTGGCTGCAAACTTTTCAAACTCAATTATCTTCTCATTCAAAAAATTAAACGCGCGATCATCATCTACAAGCAGTATGTGATAGTTCTTTTCCATTCGTTTTGGGTGTTATGCCTTTTTAAGTGTTAATGTTACTGTCGTTCCGGTGTTTAACTCGCTGAAAATTTCAATGGTTCCACCCATCAACTCAGTCTGTTTTTTCACCATGTGCAAACCTATTCCTTTTCCTTCAATGTGTGTATGGAACTTGCGATAAAGACCAAACAGTTTACTTTGATGCCGCTCCATATCTATTCCTATACCGTTATCAGCGATAAAAAGTTTCACAACTTTCTGCGTTTCAACCGATTCAATGATAATTTCAGTTACATCCTCAGCTTTTCTAAACTTAATTGCATTGCCGATAAGTTGCTGAAGAACATTTTCCAGGTAGCTCTTTATACCCAACACTGTTGTGCTTTCAGCAAGCTTTACGGTAATGTTTACCCCTTCCGGTTTCACATCTTGAGTAATGGACGAAACAACTTTGTCTATGTGCATCTTAAGGTTCAATGCCTCTGTGGGCAGGGTAGCAACCGTGCCTAACCCAACTGCATCCGATAGTTCACGCAACGTTTCATCCAATAACTTCGATTCCTTTTCTACTTCTTCAATTAAAGTATTGCGCAATTTTTCATCAGCAGCAGGATTTGAAAAAACACTTGCCACTGATGATAGTTTTGAAGAGTGCGAACGTAGCCTGTGCGAAATCACAAAAGCAAAATCTTCAAGCTCCTTGTTTTGCTTAATCACACTGCTCAGTAGCTCGGCATTTTCCTTTTCTGTGTTTTTAATGTCGGTAACATCCATGCAAACGCCAACGAGGCTCAGCGGACTCATTTTTGCATCGTAGTTCACCAGCACACTCATGTAAACATGGCGCACTGCGCCATCACCTTCACGAATAATTTTAAACTCCAATTTTCCTTCTTGGGTTGGAGCCGTGATGTTTGCTAACTTGTTGGCAACATGCTTTTGGTCATCGGGGTGAATAAGTTTATGCCAGTTCGAACTTATTTTTCCGAATGTCTCGCGGTTGCTTACTCCGAATATCTCATACATGAAGTCATCCCAAAGAATACTGCCCGTGAAACTGTTCCACTCCCAAACGCCAATTTGGGCAGCTTTGGTGGCAAGCCTGAGGCGGTCGGAAAGTTCGCGGAGTTTCCTGTTTACTTCGGTGAATTCCATGCTGCTGATGCGGTGGGCGTGTTCAATCAGCTCTTTTTCGCGCTCATGGGTTTCAAGTGTTTCATTCAAGGATTGAATGAACGATACAATTTCAGGATTTTGCTGCAGTGCATCCGGCAGCAACTTTAGTTTGTTTGCAACAAGCGGATGTAAATGCTTTACAGTTAGAAGTTCCGGCATTGCGAGGGTTGAATGTGGCACTAATGTAGGTGTTTAAACAGTTAACTTAAAACATGAAATCATATTTATACTTTTTTGATTTTAGACTACACTTTCTTTGTGGCGTGCAAAAGGTAGGCTTTAATGAAATCATCCAAGTCGCCATCAAGCACCGGCTGAATGTTGGACGTTTCAAAACTGCTTCGGTTGTCTTTAATCAGTTTGTATGGATGCAAAACATAATTTCTGATTTGCGACCCCCACTCAATTTTTAGTTTGGTTCCTTCCACTTTGTCGCGCTCTTCATTGCGTTTTTGCACCTCCATTTCATAGAGTTTGCTTTTCAGCATTTGCAGGGCGCGGTCGCGGTTGTCATGCTGCGAGCGGGTGATTTGGCAGGTAACCACAATGCCTGTTGGGATGTGTTTCAGCCGCACTGCAGTTTCCACTTTGTTCACATTTTGTCCGCCTGCACCACTGCTTCGGAAAGTATCCCACTCCAACTCCGAGGCAGGCACATTGATTTCAATGCTATCGTCAGCCACAGGGTAAATAAAAACCGAAGCAAATGAAGTATGCCTTCTGCCATTTGAATCGAATGGCGAAATCCGCACAAGCCGATGCACACCGTTCTCGCCCTTCAGGTAGCCGTAAACAAACTCACCGTCAATTTGCAGCGAAACAGATTTTATGCCGGCAACATCGCCATCGGTTCGTTCCAGTTCCGAAACTTTGTAGCCGTGGCGGTCTGCCCACATTAAATACATACGCAGCAGCATCGAAGCCCAGTCGCAACTTTCCGTTCCGCCTGCTCCGGCATTGATTTCCAAAATTGCCGAAAGCGAATCTTCCTTTGAGTTAAGTGTTGATTTAAACTCCAAATCATCGGCAGCGGCAAGCGCCTTCTGGTATTGTTCTTTCAGTTCCAAATCCGAAGCTTCACCTGCTTCGTAAAACTCGCGCATAACAGCCGAGTCTTCCACTTCTTTCAACGCAGTTTCAAATGCTTCCACCCATTGCTTGTTCACTTTGATGCCTTTCAAAAGCTCCTCTGCTTTGGCTGGGTTGTTCCAAAAGTCGGGGTGAAGGGTGGTTTGTTCGTCTTGAAGTATTTTGATTTTTCGGTTATCTACGTCAAAGATATCTCCTCAGAGCCTCCACACGGCTCCTCAAATCATTTATATGCTCTAATGTCATGCTTAAAATTTGCGCGAATGTAGGTGTTCAAATGAATTTCCGTGCATGATTATTCAATCTTCAAAGCCATCTCATTTTAAGTCGTTTGTCAGACAATGCTAAAATGTTTTAAAACCATACTTTCGCGCCTGCATGAAATTTTTCCTCCGGCTGCTTTTTGCGCTGCTTCCTCTTTCATTTTTTGCACAAGGTTTTTTTACCGGTTCATTTCAATCCAACACCAACTTTTTTATCCGCGATAGCGCCATTGGCGCAGCCAACCTGCCCCACTACGACAACCTGAAAGTGGGCACCGATGCGTGGCTGAACATGAACTACATCAACGAAAAATACGAGCTGGAGGCAGGCGTGCGCTTAGATTTTTTGTATAACACCATTTTATGGACACCCACCAATCCGCAAACAGGTGGTGGACTTGGCATTGTGTACCTGAAAAAGCGTGTAAAAGATTTAACCATAACCGGTGGTTATTTCTACGACCAAATCGGCACAGGCATTCTTTACCGCAGTTGGGAAGAGCGCCCGCTTGGCATTGATAACGCTTTGCTTGGCGCACGCCTTGAATATGATGTGCTGGACAAAGTGAAACTGAAAGCATTTACCGGAGTGCAAAAAAACCGATTCACCATCTATAAACCTTTAATAACAGGCTTTAATGCCGATGGCAACTTCAACATCAAAGACAAAGTTACACTGCAGCCGGGTGTGGGTTTTCTGAATCGCTCCATGGACAGGGAAAGCATGAACCTGCTGGTGGGCAGAATTGAAACTTTAGACACCTCCGAGCGTTTTGTGCCGCAGTTTAATGTGTATGGCGCATCAGTTTACAACACTCTCACCTTCGGCAACTTTTCATGGTATGTCGAGGCTGCTTTCAAATCGCGCGAGGCAGTGCGCGGCTACAACGATATTCTCTACAACCGCCCCGGCAATGTAGTTTACACCACCCTGAACTATTCCACCAAAGGCTTTGGCATGAGTTTGCAATTCAAGCGCACCGACCATTTCATGATGCGCATTTCGCCCAATGATTACAACGCACAAGGCATTTTTCAAGGCTTGCTGAATTTCCTTCCACCGGTGAGCAAGCAAAATTCGTTGCGCCTTCCGGCAAGATACTTTGTGCCATCGCAAGAGCAGCAGGAGTTGGCATTTGGTGCAGAACTTACCTATTCGCCCAACAAGAAAATTTCTTTCAACGCCAATGGGTCTTACATCCGCGATTTCCTTTTCCGCGAGCCGGTGGTGCGGGCTAAACTTTCGGAAACCGACACCGCGCTTACACCCGTCCGAAACTTTTTTGCCGAAGGCTACCTTGCCGGAATTTTCAAGCCCATTAAAAACCTTGAAATTGAAGTGGGGTTTCAATACATCCGCTACAACCGCTTGTTGTATTTGAACGATGGCGAAGTGGCTGTTGATGCCTTCACGCCATTTGCAGAAGTGAGCTATCGTTTCAATCGCAAAATGAGTTTCAGGTTTGAGTTTCAGTATCAAAGTGTGAAAAAAGACTTCGGGCAGTGGCTCTATGCCCTTGCCGAGTTTAACGTGGCGCCCAAATGGAGCATAGCCGTCAGCGACATGTGGAACTTTGCACCAAACCCCGAAAACCCGGTGGAATCGGGCAGAAATCCCAACCACTACTACTCTGCATTTCTTTCCTTCACGCATGGCGCACACCGCTTCAGCCTCAACTATGTAAAACAAGTGGAAGGCATTGTGTGCACAGGTGGCGTTTGCCGCTTTGAGCCTGCATTCAGCGGAGTGAAAGTTGGGGTTACATCAACTTTTTGAGTGATTAACTATAAACACAAATACAATGATGGAGTGCTATGTGTTTGTATTTGAACTAAGTGCGAACATCTGTATATGTTTGGAAGTTATTGCTTCACAAACCTTCTATTCACAACCCCTTTTTCAGTTTTGATGCTCAAATACCAAATGCCGTTTGCAAGTGTGCTAACATCAACCGTTGCGGCAGGGTTCATCGGCTGGTGCTGATGAACGGTTTTGCCGGTGATGTCGGTGATGTTGAGTAACTGAATATCGCTTTGTGCAGTTACGTAAACCATGTTGTGTGCCGGGTTTGGATACACCGCTACTGTTTCGCTCAATGCATCTTCCTTCAACGAAGAAATAAAGTTGAAATAGGTGCTGGTAACAGTATTGGTTTTTATCGGCTCATTGAAATCGAAATAAATGCTTGCGCTGTTGTCAATCACCGTTCCATAGCCCAAGCCGGCTTTCTTTTTTACACTGAAATCAACAAAGCCGTGGCTTTCGGGTTCGTTGGTGTTGCTGTCGGGCAGCATGATATTTGCAAAGGTGAAAGTGGCGATGTTGCCCTCAAGCGCAGTCGAAAATGAATGGCTTGCTAATCCTGGTCTGAAAGACATAAGATTCAAATCATTGTCTAAAGTGTCAATGATAACTACTTTCAAAGCCGGTCCTGTTCCGGTGTTTTGAAAACGAACACGGTAGGTAAGCACCGAATCTGCCAAGCCAATTCTGCCATCGTTTTCAACTCCATTTGGCGAAACCTGTTTATCGTTAGGGTCATAGGCGCCAGTTATCAGATTGTTGGTTTTGAAGATGTTGTTTTGCGGAGTGGCATCGGCAGAATCAGGCAATATCCACAGTGTGTTATGAATAGGAAATGAAGGTGCAATCGGAAAAGGTAGCTGAAACTGGATCTGTATTGTTCCTTGTGAACGAGGCGGAATGCTTGCAAGTTGCCACTCAATTAGTCGATTTACCGTGTCTAATGCAAAAGGGGGAACATCACTCTGACTGTATTTTAAAATAGTGTCATAACTCATTTTAATTACTGCATTTACAGGCACAAACGCTTTATTTTGATAAACAATGCTACCGCTGCCTGTGTATCCAAAAAGCCACCAACCATAAGGATTGAAGGTGATACAGAGGTCGCGGAATGTAGTGTCAGGCTGCATGGCGAAATCATTACCCGATAAATCTTGGGTGAGTGATTGAATGTTTATTATGCGGTTAACGCTCCCGCATTGAATCTTAAAATCAGAGGTGTCAACTTCAAAAGTATGTGTGCCAAGCGCATCTGTGTTTAACCTGAAATCTCCCAGTGCATCAGTGAAAAACAATTTGGAGTTGTCCAGGGTAACTTTCTGGTTAGATAACCCCAGGTCAAAGTTTCCGTAAGTGCAATTTTGGTCGCCATCAGCAAAAACTTTTCCGCTTATCCATAGCTTACAGAAGCCACCGGGGTTCTTAGTTTGCCAATAGATTCCTTTTAATGTCGAGTCAGATTGAATTGATGAAAAAACATCAGAAAGTTCCCCATTAAACTCGGCAGGTATTCCAGCCACTTTTAGAGCTATGTAGAAGCGAATACGCTCAAACGAGTCAATGTTAGGAGCAACTCCTGAAATAGTTACACAGCCGTTTTCATTTCCGGCATACATACTTCCTAGTGGTTTATTGAAGGTGGCAGTTGCCCCCGGAGGTAAATGAGTAACGCTGTCAAACTTTATATACTGAATGGTAAATGCTCCGGAATATGCAGGAAATTTGAAATAAAAGACTTCAGTAAAGGATTGCCCCTTATCGAGGCAAATCACTGAATCATTACTTGGAGTAAAGAAACCGTATTTGTTGAGTTGAACAGGTGTGCAAACCTGCGCAGCCGCATTAAACCCTGAAAACATTGCCAAAAGGAAAGCGAAAGAGAGGAAGGGGTTTTTCATGTGTTTTGTTTTGTGTGAAGGTAAGGTTTTGGGATGAGGTAGTAAAATTGACGGCAGCAAAAATCATCTGAAAGTCTCTAACAAATTGCATTAAGCCTATACTCATCGTTAAGATTAAAAGTGCGAGTAAGATTTGCATTATCAAGTTACTTTATGGCAGCAACATGCTTTTAACAAAGCAATTAAGCAGGCTTAGTAAAAAAGCATTTTGATTTATGAGTGCTTTACACCTGATATTTTTTTTAGCATCATCTCAGTTTTGTGAATCAGAGTTTCCTGTCTTATTAAAATCGCCATGATACTGATTGATAAAAAAAGAATCCCCATCTTTTGGATAGGGATTCACTATGTGGATTATTGAATCGGCTTAGGAAAGAAACGAATCCAACAAATTCGGATTGGTTGTTTGTTTCAACTTCTGCATGCACCGCTCTTTTATTTGGCGAACGCGCTCGCGGGTGAGCGAGAAACGTTGTCCGATTTCTTCCAGCGTCATAGGCTCGCGCCCGTTCAGCCCAAAATAACTTGAAATGATTTCTGCCTCGCGCTCATTCAGTTGGCTGAGCATATTGGTTACTTCGTTTTCAACACTCTTTTTTATGAGTGAATCTTCGGGCGTTAAGTCCTCCTTGTTGCTCAGCACATCAGCAAACGAGCCATCTTCATTCAGTTTGGCATCGGTGGAAAGTGTGGGGGCGTTGTTTCTGAAATAGTCATTGATGTCTTCACGGCTCATACCCACCATCTCTGCCAGTTCATCAATGGAAGGTTCGCGTTGATATTCCTGCTCAAACGACTGGAATGCACGGTTTATTTTTGAAAAAGTACCCACCTTGTTAATAGGCACTCTGATAATTCGCGATTGCTCAATAATTGCCTGCATCATGGCTTGGCGAATCCACCACACGGCATAGGAAATGAATTTAAAACCCTTGGTTTCGTCAAACTTCTTTGCAGCGCGAATTAAGCCTAAGTTGCCTTCGTTGATGAGGTCGCTGAGGGGCAGCCCCTGGTTTTGATATTGCTTGGCTACACTTACCACAAACCGCAAGTTCGAGTTTACTAATTCTTCCAGTGCATCTAAATCTCCGTCTTTTATTTTGCGGGCAAGTTCGGCCTCGCGCTCGGAGTTGATGACATCGGTTTTGCCTATCTCGGATAGATATTTTTCAATGCTTTCGCTGTCGCGTTGGGTAATTTGATTGGTAAGCCTAAGTGCTTTCATGGGTTGAGGTTTCGGTTTTCAATGTTTTCCGTTTGCTATTACGGCTGTTTTGAAAAAATTGTTTCGCTACCCTTGACAAATTCTTTTTTCCGTGTTATGAACCGGTGCGAACATTTAAAACCACTGCAAAAACTATATTCGCCCACCGAAAATTATTCAGCATGATAAAGATTACATTGCCCGATGGCGCGGTGCGCGAATACGAAGCAGGAACAAGCGCGCTGCAAGTGGCAGAGAGCATTTCGCAGGGGTTGGCAAAAAAAGTGCTGGCAGCAGAGGTGAATGGCGAAGTGTGTGATTTAACCCGCCCGATTAAAACCGATGCAAGCCTGAAATTACTGACATGGGAAGAAGACTGGGGCAAGAAAACTTTTTGGCATTCGAGCGCGCACCTGATGGCTGAGGCTTTGGAAGCCACATTTCCGAATGTGAAGTTTGGAATAGGCCCGCCAATTGAAGAAGGTTTTTATTACGACATTGATTTGGGCGACCACAAACTAACCGAAGAAGACCTGCGCAAACTTGAAGCCAACATGAAAGAACTGGCTGCGAAGGACAATAAATATCAACGCAGTGAAGTGAGCAAAGCAGATGCCATTAAATACTTCACCGAAAAAGGCGATGAATACAAAATTGAATTGTTGCAGGATTTGAATGATGGTGAAATCACTTTCTATCGGCAAGGAGGTTTCACCGATTTGTGTCGCGGGCCACACATTCCTTCCACCGGCTTCATCAAAAGCATCAAGTTGTTGAGCATTGCAGGCGCTTACTGGCGGGGCGATGAAAAGAACAAACAACTGACAAGAATTTACGGCATCACTTTCCCCAAACAGCAAATGCTTGATGAATATCTGGCACTACTGGAGGAGCGCAAAAAGCGCGACCACCGCACATTGGGCAAGGAACTGGAAATTTTCACCTTTGATGATGAAGTGGGTCCGGGTTTGCCGCTGTGGTTGCCCAAAGGGGCAGCCATTATTGAAAAGTTAGAAGCGCTTGCCAAAAAAACCGAAGCCGAGCAGGGCTATGTGCGCGTGAAAAGCCCGCACATTGCTAAGGAAAATTTATACATCCGCAGCGGACACCTCCCCTACTATGCCGACAGTATGTTTCCACCCATGGAAATGGATGGTGCGAAGTATTACCTGAAAGCAATGAATTGCCCGCATCACCACAAAATTTTTGGCGCCACACCCAAAAGCTATCGCGACATGCCGCAGCGATTTGCCGAATACGGCACTTGCTACCGCTATGAGCAAAGCGGTGAATTGTTTGGCTTGATGCGGGTGCGCTCGCTGCAAATGAACGATGCACACATTTACTGCACCACCGAGCAGTTTGAGGAGGAGTTTATGAAGGTGAACGACCTTTATGTGAAGTATTTCAAAATCTTCGGCATCGAAAAATATCAAATGCGCTTCAGCACCCACGAACCCTCAAAACTCGGGCAGAAGTACATTAACAACCCCGAAATGTGGCAGCAAACCGAAGACATGGTGCGCAAAGTGTTGCAAAAAGGCGGCTTGCCCTTTGTAGAAGTTGCCGATGAAGCCGCCTTCTATGGTCCAAAAATCGACATCCAAATTTGGAGCGCCATCGGGCGCGAATTCACCATCGCCACCAATCAGGTTGACTTCGCCCAAGCCGAGCGTTTCGACCTCTGGTTCACCAACGAAAACAACGAAAAAGAACGCCCCCTCATCATCCATCGCGCCCCACTCTCCACCCACGAGCGTTTCATTGGCTTCCTCCTCGAGCATTATGCCGGCAAGTTCCCCCTCTGGCTCGCGCCCGAGCAAATCGCCATTCTCCCCATCAGCGATAAATACTTACCCTACGCCAAACAAGTCCAACTCCAATTGCAGGCTAAAGGCTTCTCTGTAACCGTGGATGCACGCTCCGAAAAAACAGGGCGCAAAATCCGCGACACCGAAATCCGCAAAGTGCCCTACATGCTCATCGTGGGCGAAAAAGAAGCTGCCGATACCACCGTTGCCGTCCGCAGGCAAGGCAAAGGCGACCAGGGTGTCATTCCCGTTGCCAAGTTTATCGCCAACGCTTTAGCTGAGGTAGAAAATTTTGAGTGATTTGTGGTGAAATGGAAAACGGTTCATCGCTTAGTATCAAAATGTGGGCAGAGGAAGATCGTCCACGCGAAAAACTTTTGCTTAAAGGCAAACAAGCATTAAGCGATGCTGAATTAGTTGCGATTTTAATTGCTTCCGGAAATGAAAATGAGACGGCAGTAGAGTTATCCAAAAAAATTCTTGCTTCGGTAAGCAACAACTTAAATGAACTCGGAAAGCTGGATGTTGAAGCCTTGAAAAAATTTAAAGGTATTGGCGAAGCCAAAGCTTTAAGCATTATTGCCGCATTGGAACTGGGCAGGAGAAGGCAAGCATCCGATGCACTTGAAAAGCCTGTTGTTAACACACCTGAAAAAGCATATAATCTGCTCCTTCCCTATTTGGCAGACCTACCACACGAGTCATTTGTAGTGTTGCACCTAAACCCTAAACAGCAATGCAATGCCATTCAAGTCCTCAGTTCGGGTGGGATTTCAGGCACAGTGGTGGATGTGCGTCTGCTCCTAAAAGCAGCCATCGAAAAACTCAGCTCCGCCATCATCATTGCCCACAATCACCCCAGCGGCAACCCGCTCCCCTCCCACCCCGACATCCAAATAACCAACCAAATCCGCCAACTCTGCACCCTCCTCGGCATCGAACTGAACGACCACATCATTGTCGGCAACAACACCTTCTATAGCTTTAAGGACAACGGTAAACTGTAACAGCCTTTGCATCGCAAAGCCGCATAAAAATGCATTTGCTTATTGAAAAACCGGAACTTTAAATGCAGACCGATACCCTTCCAGTGCAGACCGACAGCGTTTAAGTAGAGACCGACAGCATTCCAGTGAAGACCGACAGCGTTTAAGTGGAGACCGACAGCATTCCAGTGAAGACCGACAGCGTTTAAGTGGAGACCGACAGCATTCCAGTGAAGACCGACAGCGTTTAAGTGGAGACCGAAGGCGTTCAGGTGGAGACCGAAGGCGTTCAGGTGGAGACCGACAGCGTTTAAGTGATAACCGACAGCGTTCATGTGGAGACCGACAGCGTTCAGGTGGAAACCGACAGCATTCCAATGAAGACCGACAGCGTTTATGTGCAGACCGACAACGTTTAAGTGGAGACCGAAATGAGGAAATACGGGGACTATTGGGGAAATTGATGAATGGTTGAACTCAGACTTGAGATGTGAGACATGAGATATGAGAGAACAGCCGAGGAAGGGCGTAAGTGGAACAGCCGGGCTAACCACAACTTGTCCTGCATTCGGGATAGTTACAGTAGTTAAACAGCCAGATGAAATACAAGCTGCGCATAGATGGCGCGCGTGGCTTGCTTTAAAAGGTTGCTACACAGAGGGGCACAAAGAAGCGCAGAGGGGCACGGAGGAACAGCCGGAATGCAGACTTGAGATGTGAGATGTGAGAGAACAGCCGGGTTAACCACAACTTTTCCCGCATTCGGGATAGTTACAGTGGTTAAACAGCCAGATGAAATGCAAGCTGCGCATAGATGGCGCGCGTGGCTTGCTTTAAAAGGTTGCTACACAGAGTTACACAAAGAAGCGCAGAGGGGCACGGAGGAACAACCTAAACCACAAAAGCGCAAAGGGAACAAAAGAGCAGCCTATGCCAGTGATACGCGAATGGGCTGTTTGAGGTCTGAGTTGGAGAAGAGGAAATGTTGAAAGTGGTGGTCTTGTGGTGATGGGGTTTCACCAAGATGTGTCAGTACTCAGTGATTGATGTAAAACTCTTGGTATGTTTTTTTAAAGCTTGAGGCTATATCGCCTTCGATACTCCTTTGAATAGTTTTTAGCTATTGCCTGGGGGTGATTGTTTAGCTCCGCTTTTAAGAGTTGGCTTAACTCCATAAAAGCTCTCCCCTTGGGATAGTTACGATGGGTGAAATCAAGCATGTGGAAGATATGCTCCCATATATTACCTCCTAACTTTATGGCATTCTTTACATCATTCACTACAGAATAATCCGCATCAAGTTTAGACTTAATTTTTGCCCTGAGTATATAATCGTTTGGAACAACAGATTTGAAATTGGTCATCAGTTTGTAGTAGCGATTGGTGTCAATATTTTGCCAAGGATGACGACATATACTTTTTAGGTATTTATTGAATCTTAATTTATCAAGAAAATTTTCTAACAGGCTATCAGCCAAATCGTAATAATTTGCATCAAAATTGTAAATGACTAATTCTCTAAAAAAGCCATAGCCATTAAAACTAGACCAAGGTAATCCTCCCCTAATATCAAAATAACCATTACCTAATGGTAAATCAAATTCTCGAAACCTGTTATTGTGACCATACAATTTTTGAGGTGGCATCATGCTATTTGTAACAGGAAGCCGGAATTCCCACCCATTTGGGTGAGACATGTATTTCAAATATCCCCCTGTATTCAAGAAATCCTTTTCAATGCCAAAAACAAATATCATACCGGATGACTTTTTAACTCTGTTATAGCATTGCAGCTTTCTGAGTCTAATATCATTTTCTGACCAATAAAAGCTAAAGGGATTAGTGGATAGAAAATAATCTTGGGCTTGATGTATATCAAATATCTCGCCTTCTGTGAAGTAGATGTAAGCTGAATCGAATTTTTCCTTTCGAAAATAGGCTTCAGCCTTATAGAGATTGATGAGGTACTTGGGTAGTTGCAGATGAACAACAGAATCTAATACCAACTGCGTAAATTGCGAATTGTCAGTATGCATAGCAATCAACGTTTTCAGCAGCACGCGCTCCTGACGATGTTTATCAGAAAGACTCTCAACCATTTTCGAAAAAGCACCTGTGCGCACAGTATCTGTAAATGCTAAAGGGAGATAATTTTTTAAATGTTCGGAAACACCAGTAAGGCGGAATGCCTCGAATGCATACAACAGCGCAGTGTCTTGCTCTTGAATTGAACTTAGTAGAGCAATTCGATTAAGTGCATCTATGTAATACGGGTCTTTCGCCAATGCCTTTTTAAGCAGTTTCACAAGTGGTGCATAATCCAAATGATGCATTAAATAAGGCTTCCCATATCTTTTTTTTGAAAATTCACTTAGCAATATGTCGGCAGCGAGGTAGTATAGTTTTGCATGGATGTTGCCTTGAAGAGCCCCATTGGAAAAATCGCTGTCTGCAATAGTTTGTTTGTTGTTGAGGTTTACATCTTTCCATTTATTGGAAACATAATTCACACAAACGTTGCCCAATGATGATGAACAGTACTTATCGTATGCGCCAAAGATTACATAGTCAAACTGCACATCCATTACTTTGCCGATTTTAGATACAGTGGTATCAAAAATTGCTTTGAGTAGGTTGCTCATAGAATCCGGGTGATAACAATTTTCGCAAAGTGTAAACTCTGAACCCATGTAGTGGGTAACAATTGGAATAGAGTCCTCAACAGCAATTTTATCAAGTATGTCTTTTATTTCCTGCCCATAATTTTTCCCACAACTATCTGTAGAGTAGGTATCTGGTCGAAAGGGCATAATAAGAACCTTGGCAACATTGCTATGCTTATATTTTGCTATTACATTACGAGCTTTTGCAATAAGCCTAAGATTTTCGAGAGAATCCTTTAGCGCACCAGAGGGCGCGAGGGTGGTGATGTATACGATTTTAGCGTTAGGCGCAACAACACTATTGTTACCAAACACGTTTTGTTGATTTACCTTTACCTTTTCACCACTTTGAGCAGTGATATTCAGTGTAGAGCAAAGAAACATTAAGTAAATCCAAATCTCTTTAACCACAGTATTTAATTTATGGTAGCAGTATTATCTCCGAATTCATTAGTTTGGATTAGCACCTTGTTAGATGTGGCGTCACCAGACTCAGGCGAGGGAGACTTAGCAGTGAGGAGCGAATCTGCGCCAGTGTTGCATTTTTTAAGGTCAAATTCCAGTTTGTTGATTTGAGCTTGCAGTGTCTGTTTCTCACCTTGATGTTGTATTTGAACGTTTTTCAATTCAGTGTTTTGCCAATTGAGGTGAACAAAACCCACAGCCGCTGCTCCCAGCGATAGCCCGGCTATAAACAGAGAGATTCGGCCTTTTGTTGTTGCTGTTTTATCAAAAAGTGTTTCGAGCCAATCCATATCTAAAAATTTAGTTCCCCTAAACTTAAGTTTTATTTCTGACTTGGCAAATTGATGGTATGGTGAGATTTTACACTAAGATATTGAAGCTGCTTTGAATACTTTATCATTTAGGCTTTACAGACTTAAACTTATCATTGCCTCAATTAAATCATTGTAGCATGACACTATCTGACATCCTCAAAGACAGCGATTACAAACTCAACCAGTTTTCGCCCAAACACATCAAGGCTTTAGAGGAAAGAATTTTTTTGAAAGATAGCAGGGGAAAAGAATTACCGTTTGTGCGATGTGCTGTGCGCAAAAAGGAAATTCAACTAAAGCCCGAAGAAGCCATCAGGCAGTTGTTTATTGAAGTATTGACTGCCGAATATCATTATCCTACCGAGCAAATGGAACTGGAATATGCTGTTTCGTTTGGGCGGGAAAAGAAACGGGCTGACATTGTAATTTTTCAGAAAGACCAGCCCACCGTGCCTTACATCATGGTGGAGGTAAAAAAGCCTAAGCTGAAGGATGGTAAAGAGCAACTGAAAAGCTACTGCAATGCCACAGGCGCACCTATTGGCGTTTGGACTAACGGTGATTCCATTTCGTTTTACCACCGCAAAGACCCTAACTATTTTGAAGATATACCGGGCATACCCAATGCCAAGCAAAAACTGAAAGATATACTTACCGAAAGGTGGTATATGCAAGACCTGATTGAGCGCGACAAATTAGTGAAGGAGCGCAAGAGCCTGAAAGACCTGATTCTGGAAATGGAAGACGAGGTGCTGGCAAATGCGGGTGTGGATGTGTTCGAAGAAGTGTTTAAACTGATTTTTACCAAGCTGTATGATGAAATGGAAAGCGGCAGAAGCGCTAAACGCGCTTTAGAGTTCCGCAACTATGGCGATACCGACAGCGACTTAAAAGATAACATACAGCAATTATTTAACCGTGCCAAGCAAAAATGGGAGGGCGTTTTTCCTGACGAAGCCAAACTATTGCTCACCCCCTCGCATTTGGCAATTTGTGTAAGCAGTTTGCAGGATGTGAAACTGTTTAACAGCAACCTTGATGTGGTGGATGAAGCCTTTGAATACCTCATCAACCAAAGCAGCAAAGGCGAAAAGGGGCAATACTTCACTCCGCGCTATGTGATTGATATGTGTGTGAAAATGCTGAACCCCAAAGAGCAGGAAACCATCATTGATACCGCAGCGGGGAGCTGCGGCTTTCCTGTGCACACCATCTTTCATGTGTGGAAGCAGATATTAGATGCCGAAGGCATACCCCAAAGCCACCTGTTTACTGCCGAAAAGAAACCCGCCCGATGCGAGGACTATGTGAAAGAAAAAGTGTTTGCCATAGACTTTGACGAAAAAGCCGTGCGCGTTTCGCGCTGCCTGAACCTGATTGCAGGTGATGGACAAAGTAATGTGCTGCACCTGAACACGCTGGACTATGAACGCTGGGCAGAGAAAACTGATGAAGATGATGAGTGGCGCGATGTTTATGGCGAAGGCTGGAAACGCCTAAAAAAGCTGCGCAGCACCAAAGACCACAACCGCAATTTTGGCTTTGATGTGCTGATGGCTAACCCGCCCTTTGCAGGCGACATTAAAGAAACCCGCATCATCAGTAAATACGACCTGGGCAAAAATGCCGCAGGCAAATACCAAACCAAGGTGGGGCGCGATATATTGTTTATTGAGCGCAACCTCGACTTTTTGAAACCCGGAGGGCGCATGGCTGTGGTGCTGCCGCAAGGCAGGTTTAACAACAGCAGCGATAAATACATACGCGACTACATTGCCGAACACTGCCGCATACTGGCTGTGGTGGGTTTGCATGGCAATGTGTTTAAACCCCACACGGGCACCAAAACCAGTGTGCTGTTTGTGCAAAAATGGGACGACAAACTCTGCCCCAAAAAAGACGACTACCCCATCTTTTTTGCCACCATGCAAGAGCCGAGCAAAGACAACAGCGGTGATAAAATTTATGAGAAAGACCAGGACGGCAACCTACTTTTGGACAGCCACGACCACATATTTGTAAAGCACGACCTGTTTAACCACGATGGCAAAACAAAGGATGGCATTGCCGAAGCCTTTGCCCTGTTTGCAGCTAAAGAGCGACTCAGTTTTTTTTAAGCCGCCCCTTTAATGAAGCCAAATACAAGGCTTTGTTGAAGGGGCTGGAGGTGAGTGAGATTAAATTAAGTGCTATTTTATTGGAGAAAAATGTATTTCGTTTTGATGCAGAATATTATAAAAAAGAGTACCTACATGAAGAAAATGCTCGGAATAAATTTAAAAATATTCTACTTGGTAAAATAGCATACATAACAGATGGTCAACATGGCTATCATGAAGTTGACGAAACATCAGACATAAAGCATTTGACCGCCAAAAACGCGAAAAATTGGTTTGCTGATGACATAGATGCAGATAGAATAGCGAAATGGGTAGACGATAACAACCAGCGTTCTTCTTTAAAGAAAGATGATATTATTCTTTCAACCCGTGGTTCTGTTGGTTATTGTTCTATAGTTGATAGTGAAGTATTGCCTGCAAATATTGACCAAGACGTTGCCAGAATAAATCTCGAAACAACTGATATAAAACCTGAAGTTCTACTTTCTTATTTAAATAGTAAAGTTGGTCAAGATTGGATTGAAAGAAATTCAACAGGAATGGTTCAACAAGGCCTTTCCTTATGGAGGCTTAGGGATATGCCTATTCCCATTTTTGAAAATAAATTTCAACATACTATTGTCAATTCAATACGAGAAGCAAAAAAGGGATTGGATAATAGCAGATCCACCTATACCCAAGCTGAACAACTACTACTGCAAGCAATTGGGTTAAACAACTTTAAGCCTACCACCCAAAACACCAACGTAAAAACACTCAACCAAAGCTTTGCCGCAAGCGGCAGGTTAGATGCGGAGTATTATTTGCCGAAGTATGAGGAGTTGGAAAGTGTGCTACAAAAGTTTACTACCATTAGAATTAAAGATTTGGTGAATACACCCGTTGCCAGTGGTTCAACCCCATCGGCAGGCGATGATAGGTATTACACTGATAGAACCGATGGAATACCCTTTTTGCGTGCAGTTGACATCATTAATAGCGAGGTTAGCTTAGATAATCCTATTTATATTAAGCGAGAAGTGCATGAGAAGATTTTAAAGAATAGTCAACTTAAGCAAAACGATGTATTGTTTTCGATTGCCGGAACTGTTGGCAGATGCGGAATTTATTTGCACAACCAGGAAGCAAACATAAATCAGGCTTGCGCAAGACTGAGGTTTGATGAACAAAAAGTAAACAGGCTTTATCTGATTACATTTTTCAACTCATCTGTTGGGAATTTATTGGTTCAGAAGTATTCCAAGCCGGGTGTTCAAACCAACTTAAATCTTGCTGAATTAGGGGAGCTTTACTTGCCAATCATAGACAAACAACTTCAACAACAAATCAGCACCCTCATTCAACAAAGCTTTGCGCTTAAAAAAGAAAGCAAGGCATTGCTGGCAAAAGCTAAATTAGCTGTGGAGGTGGCGATAGAGGAAGGAGAGGAAAGGGGGATGGAAATTTTAAAACATTAAAACACATGGCACTATATCAACAAAAAAATGATAAACTGGTTCAGTTGCAATCTCACACTGCAAGCAGGGAAAAGAATATCCAAAAATTGGTAGAGGCAAACCTTGATGTGATTTTTGAAATGCACTTTATAGCCAGTGAATACGAAATTGCCAAAGGCAGGCGTATTGACACTTTTGCAGTTGACAAAGATGGTCGTCCGGTAATTATTGAATACAAAAAGCGGAGCGATGAAAATGTAATCAATCAGGCAATATCCTACCTCAAATGGCTGCAAGACCAAAAGCAAGAGTTTTTTGAAAAGATAGTGGAAACAAGGGTCAAGCATTTGCCCAAAGATTTTAAAGTGCGCTGGGGCGCACCACGCCTTATTTGCATAGCAGAAAATTTTGGCAGATATGATTTAGACGCAGTTGAAATGATTTCTAATATCAAATTGGAATTATACACCTATATATTTTTCAAACCCGACCTTTTTCAGTTAACCCTTTTGAATCGTGCTGAAAAAGAGCCGTTAGGAAAACCTGCAAAAGAGCCGGGTGTCATCGGCAGCCCTTCCATTAAAAAGTTGTTGGAAAAATGCAGCGATGAAGTAAAAGAACTCTTCAATGCCCTTCAAAGTGAAATCTTCATGCTTGATGTAAACGTTGAAGAGAATGTAACCAATTTGTATGTGTCTTACAGGCTTGCCAAAAACTTTGTGGAACTGCACTTTATCAAAAATGAAATCAAAGTTTATTTACGCCCCAAGCAATACAACGACCCTGCAAAATTGATTGAGGTGATACCCGAAGGTTACAACTGGACAATGAACCGAAGAGTGCGGCTCAAAAAAGAAGATGACTTAGATGCTGTAATGAAACTCATTAAACAATCATTTCAGGATGTTTTGTAATGCAGTTAATCTTAGAGAAACAAAACAGAAAATAAGTAATCAATGATGAGGCAGCTCGCCTGCTTGTTGTTTTTAATCCTAAGCATGATAGCTGCTCAGGCGCAATCCATGCCCAAAGAGAAAAGGGTAAAGAAAGTGGTGGATGGGGTGGAGTATGAGGTAAGATTTAGAGAAGAGCCTATTGGTAGTGATATAGTTATTAAAAAGCAAATTATCAATGTTGCACAAACAAATAATTTAGAGGGGATAATTAAAAAAGAGGGGATAAAAGATGGCTATTACACACGTTTAAGTAAAAACTTAGTGCTTGATTCTTGTGTAATTCTCGGTAAAAGAGATGTAGACAATATATTTTCCTTATCGATGTTCAATACAGACCGTAGTATAGTCCTTTTTCATAGCAAGTTCAGCAACCAGCTTGTTCTCAACTCTATTAACAGTAGAGATAAGTCACTGGATAAAATTGATAGAGGTTTATATATCATTTATTGCAGCTTTGATAAGGTAGTTGATGTTTCATATTTGAAAAATTTAGACTTACAAATTGAGAATAATACTTTTTCAGAAAGTCTTTTTATTCAATCCGTAGAATGTAACAGGGTTAGTCTATTTGGTAACAAACATACCCCTAAAAGCGATATATCACTATACAACTGTGCAGTTAAAGAGACCTTTGTTCTCAACGATAACATGAATATTGAAAGTTTCCATTTTGGAGACTGTAAATTCTCAGGATTGATTGACATAGGGAATTATGCAATTAGTAGCGTTAGATTTAAAGACAATAGGAACAAACACATCAGATTTAAAAACTGTTTTATTGACGCAAAAACAGTAATTGGATTTGGTGACTCGACTCATGTAAATTTTGAAGATTGCGTTTTTGGCGAAAACTTTAGCTTAAACAAGCTCTCTTGCAATCTGCATATCAAGAACTGTAAATTTGAATCAAATGTTAGACTTGCTTTTAACAGAGGGGTTAATACACCTTACGCAATTACTTTATCCGATGTTGATATCAATAAAATAGATTTAAATTATGAGTGGTTTGTCAACTTACAGTTTGACGAGTTCGCAGATTATTATCAAAAGGAGCAGATTTATCAAGATTTGCTGGAAAAATTTCAAAGAGAACATAGAAATCAGCCTTATAGAAGGCTGTTGTTTGAATACAATGAAATGAAGTTTAAAGAATGCCCGGACTTAGTTGAACTTTGGTTTACGAAGATTAGCGGATATTGGTGGACATACGGATTAAACAGATACAAAGGAATAACAAACAGCATTGCTTTATTCTGCTTTTTTTGGGGCATAAACTTTGCTTTCGCTAAATATATGAGCACCACCTATGAGATTCCGCACCTGCGCTTTTATAAATGGCAAAGATGGCATAGCAAATGGACAATGACCTTAGGTGTTTTTAGACACCTCATAGTTTCCTTATTCTATACAGCATTTGTAATGTTCAGCATCAGAGTGGATAGCTCAAAACTGCATTTTGACAATTTGCTTTTCACATGGGTGTATTTTGGTCAGTACATATCGGGCATAGGGATATTGCTGTTCATAGTGAATTATTTGTTGACAAGGTAATGAGGTCATTAAATCATTAAATGTTTTTCAGCACTTAAAATAAAATCCACCATGAAAGCAAAAATTGACTTATCAAAAAGCTCTGCACTTGAACTACTCCAACTCTATGGAAACATAATTGATACCCTCAAAGCAAAAAAACTTGTACGGTCAAATAACCCACCACTTGGCGACTATTCTGAAAGTTTGGTTAAAGATTATCTTGGCTTAAAGGAATTTCCCGGCAAGTCAAACAAAGGGTTTGATTTGGAAAAAAAGGGGGTTAAGTATCAGGTAAAATCTCGCAGAGTATCAAAAGCAGAGGAAACAAAAACAGAACTCTCGGCAATACGAAACTTGGACGAAAACAAGTTTGACCTAATGATAGTAGTAATCTACAACCTTGATTTCACTATTAAGTATGCATACTAATATAGCATAGAATTAGTTAAGGAAATTTGCAAGTATGACAATAAACAGACTAACTCAAAGGTCTTTTACAGCGAACAAAATCATAGGAAAATTTATTCCGGCAATAAGGGCTTCAGAGACATAACTGATAAAATCAAGGAGTATCACAGATAGAGAAAGTTAATGTTTTAAACTTGTTTGAAAAAAGAATAAGTATTGATGATAGATGCACACATAAAGTTAAAATGGGCTGTTAAGCATTACAGGCACTACATCCCCGTTGTTGCAGCTTCACTAACTTTTGGCTCATGGGCTGTGTCGAGCCTGATGGCTGAAAAAGCAGAACAATACAGAAGTAAATTGCTTTCCATCAATCAAATTTCGGATGAGATTGAACGCCATGATGAGTTGCTGCTAAAACTCGGGAACATGGAGAAGATGATTTTTCGCCAAAGAGACAAGGTATTGCCAAAGGAAATAGAGGAAGGTAGCAGCGCATTAAGGGAGATGTACTATTCTACAGAACAACTTGAGCAATACTATTCATTTAGAGATGATTGGCATTACCTGCACGGAAATGTGCGAAAGGTTTACGAAGCATGTGTAGCAGTTGGCGCACCTATCAGTATTACAGAAAGAATGCAGGAAACAAAAACAGCTTGTGATAATCTATACTATGCAATTTCAGATGCCGGGATTAGGAAGGATTCAGTGGTTCAAGCAGAAACCGGACCAACAGGACTGAGTTATATTGATGCAAGCGATGATCAAGCTCGCAGAATAAGTTCTGCAATTGATGATTATTTAAAGGTGTTAAGTGGCAGGGAAACTCAGGATGCTTTCATGAAAATTCAAAACACACGATTAGACATTTTAGCAGAATTGAAATTATGGGCGCAGAAGCAAGCGGAAGTTATAGGGCGTTGGTCTGAATTACTTAACGGGATTGCATTGGTTCTTTTCATTTCCGGCACTCTTGCTTCAATATATGCAACATGGATTGAACATAATGAAGAGGAGGATTAAATTCGCTTAAATTCTTTAAACACAAAACAAGGTATAGCAATGGCAAGAAAAGATGTAGTTGGTGCAATGGTTTTTAGCAATTCAGGTGATGGATGCCTGAGTTCAAAGTATATCAATGAGGGCTCAAAAGGGGCTTATACTGAAACTTGTAAGTTGATTATACCCGATGCAAACGGGCTTTCTTTTTGTGGAAATTATACAACTGTATGGCTGCAAGATGGAGGGCATGAAGCCGGAGAACTTGAGATAACCTATGACAAAGCACTTGAGTGTTACAAGTTTTATTGGCGACAAAATGGTAAGGATATTTATGAGGGAACGGGAATGTTGTATGGTGAGTTGTTGGTTGGATCTTATTGGAATGTTTAATAATCAGATGAAAGCCTGAACAACATTAAAACCCAAGAATCATGGCATCATGTACACAATGCGGAGCGTTTACAAAATTTGAAGGGGGCTTATGCCTGAAATGTTACAATGAAAAAAGGCAGAGCGTAGGTGCAAAGCCTGAAAGTGAAGCAGCAGAGTTGGAAGAGGGTGGGCTGACGGGCAAGGAGAAAGCTTATCGCTACAACATGATAAAAGGGCGGATTGCCGAAACGCTGATACAGGAGTTGTTTTTATCGTTGGGGTATAATGTGTTCAGGTATGGAATGGAGAACACGATACCGGGGATTATGGAGTTGCTGAAGGGTGTGCGCTCGGATGTGGCATTGGAGATTAGGCGAATGCCGGACTTTGTGATGCAGAACCCGAAGACGAAAGATGTGTATTTTGTGGAGGTGAAGTTCAGAGCCAGTGAGGAGTTTAGCCTGAAAGACTTGCCTAAGGGTTATCCATACGAGAATGCTTACATCATTCTTGTTTCTAAAAAGCACATCAAGTGTATTACGGTGGGGGAACTGAAAGCGGGAAAAGAGATTACGCCTACCTCGCAAAACTACTTAGGCAAGCGCACAGAGTTTGACCTTGATAAAGATGTGATTATAGACTTCTGCAATTTTGCGGTGCAGTTTTTTGAGCATGTGTGAAGGGGAAATAAAAAAGGCTCCGTTCCACATACATCAATGTTCTAAGCAAGCTTAGACGTTCGGATAGCTACAGAGCCTTTGCAAACTTAATCAAGTTTTGAATTGGACATTACATCCAATTTTGTGTGGTTATAGCGGCATGGAATTATCACAGCAATGTCATAATTCTTAAAGCGGTGTTAAAAAGATTTGGGTGGTGCATACTAAAAATTGAGGGTGGTGCGTTAAGGAGACATTACATCACTTTTTAAATTTTGAGTTATGTCAAGCAATCAAATCAGAGCAAAATATCCCTGCAAGCAAACCGAGCTTTATGCGGTAACCTCCACCTACATCATCAGCGTGCACGAGCATGCAGCGCGGTTTGCCGCCCACAATGCCAACTACGCACCCGCGCAAATGGCAGCGGTGCAAACCTTCTTCGATTCGGTGAAGGCGCTGCCCAACTTCCAGCAGCGCAACGAACCATCCGAAACACTTCGCGTGCTGCTGAGGGCGCAAACCGATAAATGCCTGAACAAGTGGCGCGCCCTGCGCACCTTCATCGAGCGCGCCTATCCGGGCGCTTTGCTGAAACCCAAGCTGGAAGCCGCAGGCTGGAGCTACCTGCCACAAGCAAGCAACTACAACTGGGAAGAATGCAACGAGCTTTTTGAAAGCGGCAAGGAATTTTTGGATGCGCACGTGGCAGAATTGATGGCGCCCGAAGTGGGCATGTTAGCCAACTTCCTGCCCGATTACAATGCCGAGTACAACAGTTTCAAAACCATGTTTGAACAAATCCCCGACAGCATTCTTGATCAGCGCATGCTAACCAACGAAAAAGTGATTGCCAACAATCAACTTTACGATTGGCTGATAAGAACCGGAAAGGACGCGGCAGTAATTTTTTCAAACCCCGAAGAAGCCGCCATCCGCGAGCGGTTTGTTTTTTCCAATGTGCTTTCCATCGTCAGCAGCAGCGGACCCGCCAAACTGAAAGGGAAAGTAACCGATGCCGACAACAATGCCTTAGAAGGCGTTTCGGTTTACATTGAAGACCTCGATGCCGAAGTGTTCACCGATGCTGAGGGCAACTACGACTCGGGCAATATTCCTTCGGGAACATATAAGGTGAAGTTCAACAAAGCGGGCTACATGCAAAGCGAATCAGAAATCACCATCAACACGGGCGTAACCAAAACATGGAACGTGGTGCTAACGGCAGCATAGCGCTAAAAAGTTTGGTCTCATAAGTAAGCGCCTCGGGGGGTAAAAGCCCGGGGCGTTTTTTGTGGATTCGGGGAATTGTACCCAAGCACTGCTTTGCGGACTTCAGTCCGCCATCAACAACAACAAAATCCTTTGGTCAAAAATGCAGCGGGTTTCAACCCGATGCAAAAGAAAATGAGCGCATCCCCGCCATTCCTTTGTTCGCTTTGAGCCTTTGTGGTTCCGGCTGTGTTCCTCCGTGCGCCTCTGTGCTTCTTTGTGCCCCTCTGTGTAACAACCCTGCATTCGGCTGTTGGCTGTTCTCTCATATCTCACATCTAAAATCTAAAATCTAACACATCATATACACCATTAGCACATTTTGCATTCCACTTCCCTAATCTGCAATCGTTAATCTCAAATCGTTAATCAGGCTGTTTACTAATCACTAATCAATAATCAATAATCAATTTCCCTGGTTCCGGCTGTTTTCTCATATCTCATGTCTCATATCTCAAGTCTGGTTTCCCAATCTGCAATCGTTAATCAGGCTGCACGATTAGCATATCAGCACATTGGCTGTTCCCTCCCCTCATCTACCGCACCAGCGTAACACTGCCATTGTAGCTCTGGCTGATGTTGTTCATAAACGTAACCTGCATCACATACACATAAACACCCGCAGGCTGTGGTAAGCCCTTAAAAGTGCCATCCCATCCAATGTTAAAGTCCGTAGTAACAAACACCAATTCACCCCAGCGGTTAAACACCTTCCATTCAATCGCCTTCACCCCAATCCCCAGCGGAAACAAAATGTCATTGCTGCCATCCCCATTGGGCGAAAACACATTCGGCATATAAACCCTCGCCCCCTTCAAAACATTGATGGTAATCGAAGCCTCATTCACACAACCGTTCACATCCGTAAACACCAAGGTATAGGTCGTGGTATCATCAGGGTTAGCCACAGGGCTTAAGCAATTGTTGCAGCTCAGCCCCTCAGCAGGCAGCCACAGGTAAGTCGCCCCTTGTGTGTTGCCCACAATTTCAGGCTTCAGTGCAAACGGGTTGTTTTCGTAAATCGTGGTGTCAGCCGTCAGCAGCACCTCAGGCGTTTCAATCACCGTAACCGCCACACCATCAGTGGCAGTGCAGCCCGATGCATTGGTTACCGTAACACTGTAAACATCGCTTGCGCTCACCCCAATGCTTTCGGTGGTTTCACCCGTGCTCCATGCGTATGCAGCAAATCCTGCACCTGCATTCAGCGTTGCGCTGCTGCCGGCACAAAAAGTTCTGTCATTGCCCAGGTCAATGCTCACAGGCTGAGCCGCAGTCAGCGTGGCAGTTTCCGTAGCCGTGCAGCCCGCAGCATCAGTTACTGTAACGGTATATGTTCCCGCAGCAAGCCCTGTTATGGCAGCGCCCGTTTGCACAGGCGTGGTGCTCCACACATAGCTCACGTTGCCGTTCGCACCGCTCACCGCAGCCGTCACACTGCCATTGTTCGCGCCCGCACACCCGGGCTCCACCACATCTAATGTCAGCACAAGGCTGTTCACCGCACCGCCCACCGTAACACTCACCGTGTCGCCACAGCCGTTGGCATCGCGCACATAAACATCATAAACCCCCGCAACCAAACCACTTAAAGTAGCCCCTTGTTGGTAGTTCACCCCATCAATGCTGTAGGTATAAGGCGCAGTGCCTTGCGTAACAATGCTCACCGCTATGCTGCCGTCATTGCCCGCGCACGTAGCATCGGTTGCCGCAGCCGCAGCAGTAAAATTACAGCAGCCCGTGGCAGCAGCCACAGCCGCAATGCCCGCAGCCGCACACCCTTGTCCGTCTGCAACCGTAAACGCATAGCTCCCCGCCTGCAAGCCCGTAAGTGCAAAATCCGTAGCCCCTGTGCTCCATTCAATGGTCAGCACTCCCGGACCCGTTGCCGTAACCGCCAGCGTGCCGTCATTGCCGTCACAGCTTTCAGCCGTGGTGGCAACATTGTCAATCGTAGGCGCACCCGGGTTCGATAGCGCAAACACCGTGTCCTCCGTGCAGTTATTGGCTAAATCCGTAACCGTAACACGGTAAGTGCCCGCATTCAGGTTGCTGTTGGTGGCAGTGGTGCTGCCACCTCCGCTCCATGCATAGCTGTAGTTCCCCTGTGGGCTAACCGTCAGTGCAATGCTGCCGTTGCTCTGCCCGCAATCGGGCTGCACCAACTGCGCACTGATGTTGATGTTGCAGCACACCTGCCCCGCAGCCACACTCACATTGCCCGTAACCGAACAATTTAAACCATCCGTAACTGTAACCGTGTAATTTCCCGGGGCAAGGTTCGTTGCCGTAAAAGCCGTTCCCCCGTTGTTGCTCCATGCATAGGTCAGCGCACCGCTCCCCCCCACAGCCGTAACCGTAGCAGTGCCGTCATTATCACCCAAGCAGGTCTCAGGTGTTGCCGTAATCGAACTGATGCTTGGCGCAGCAGGCTCCGTAAGGGTTATCGTTTGCGTTTGCTGGCATTGCTGCGCATCCGTAACCACCACCGTGTAAGTGCCTCCCGGCAGGTTCGGCACAGCCTGTGTAATGGCAATGGGCACATTCAAAGTTTGGGTGTTGCCGCCATTCGTAATCGTAACCACATATGGCGCAGTTCCACCGCTCAGCCCCACCGTAACACTCCCGTTGGCTTGCCCGCAACTCGGATTCACCGGGTTCGTAAGCTGCAAACTCAGGTTTCCCGCAGTGTTCAGCACAATGGTGGTGTCGCGCTCGCAGCCGCCATTGGCAACATCCGTCACCGTAACACTGTAGCTGCCAGCGGGCAAATTGTTGCGGGTTGCCGAAGTGTTGTTGTCGTTCCACAAATAAGTGTAGTTCCCCGCAGGGCTTGCCGTAATCGAAATAGCCCCGTTGCTCGCCCCACACGAAGGCTGCGTAGTGTTTGCGGCAATCGTAAAATTGCAGCAGTTAGAATCCACCGCAATGCGCACCGTGTCGCGCACAGTTTTGCATCCAGCGGTGTCCGTAACCGTAAGCACATATTCGCGCGTTTCAGTAGGGCAAATGGTGGGCGTGGGCGAGGTCGGGTTATTCATGTCCGTGGTAGGTGCCCAGGTAAAGTTACCGTTGTAGGAAATCTCAGGGTCAAACAAAGTAATAGACCAACCTGTAAAAAAGCCATTCCCGAAACTTGCAGCATTGTTCACCGAAATCTCCATTTTCCAAACCCCGTTGGTGCTGCATCCGTTCAGGTTGTTGAAAGATTGATTGGGCTGATAACTGCCCGTGTAAGGCGGAGCAGCCGAACCAATGTTGGTGGTGGAAGTAGCCGTAAAGCAAGTGTTGGTGTAGCCGTCAAAAGGAGTTGAACTGGTGGTAACACCTGCCGGAACCAAAGTAATAATGCTGCTATCGGGGCAAATCAATCGGATGCGCAGATCACCAAGGGTTTGCTGCCCCGGAGGGAATAGGTTAAAACCGAAGAAAGTAAGGCTGGAAATGCACACGCTCTGTATCATCCCCGGCTGCAAGTTCTGGTTGTTCATCCCTGCCACCGCCACATTGATGGTAGTTGCCGCACCTGCAATGCCCGTGGCTATGGCAGTAGTTTGGGTGTTGGCAAAAGTTCTGGTTTGCGCGTAGCTTTTCACCACTTTGGCGCTTGAGTTCAGCGTAACACAACGCCCGTCACACACCGTAGTGTCTCTTCCCGCAGTAATTTCAAACTGAGGGTCTTTCACATAAATGGTAATGGAGTCCGAGCAGGTTGTTCCGCTCGTGTTCGTCATGTTAAAAATGTAGGTAGTGTTCTCTCGCGGATACTGTGGTGGCAGGTCGCCACCGCTGCTTCCCTGCGGAAAACTGAAAACACTCCCTTGCGCATTGCTTGCGGAAATGGTAAAAGTCGGGTCGTTGAAAAATATCTGAACATTATCTAATCCCCAGTGGTCATAATCTGCCCCTGAATCATTATCCTGAAACCAGCGAATGGAAACATTGGAAGTTAAAGCCGCTTGCGGCAACTGAAAGCACCAGTTATTCCAATTCGTAAGCTGTGGATTATCCCCTGGCGCAGGGTCAAAATAATGAATGGTTACCCACTGTCCGTTGCCAATTCTGTATTGCAAATAAACGCCTTCGTCCGGCTCATCAGGTCCTTCACAAGGCGAAGCGCCTCCTTGAAGTGCCAGCAGCAAATCAAAGCAGATGGTTGCACCCGCTGTGGCTGCCGAAAAGTTGTATGGATTGGTTTCCAAAGCACGCACGCGGCACAGCCGAATTGTTTCCCATCCATATATGTGGTGTGCCATCCACTCCCTGTTGGCTGCATGGATTGGTAAAAGTTGCTTGTTGTGTAAACGCCCAGCCCGAAGGCGAGCCTGAATTAAAGTTTTCTTCAAACACCACCGGTCCTTGCCCGCGCCCGAAAACATTCAGCACCACGGCATCACCGCAAATCACAGTATCAGTTCTTGAAGTTACACGCACAGTACATTGACTGTAAGTGAAATGAGCTATAAACGAAAGTTGAATCAGCGTAAAAAATATCTTCTTCATCGGTATCTTACTTGTGCGCTTCGGCTTTTACAGAAATGTTGTCAATAGAAAACTTGGTCAGCGTTTTGCCTTTCAGGTCTAAATGCTTTGAAAAAACGAACAGTGCCTTGTCTTTGCTATCGCAGCTGCCGGCAATGGTTGCTCCTGCATTCAGCCTGACGGTTCTCCTCCGCTCACCTTCACTAACATTCAGTGGCACATCATCATACCACAAATTCCTTTCAAAAGAAACTTCAATAGCGTTAGCCGAAGTGTTGGTAAACGAAAGCAGCACTTTCTCCTGATGAATCCCATTCTGCTTGTCGTGGCAGCGGGTGGTGATGGATGAAATGGAAACTTCCTCGTTGGTGTAAATTGATTTCGGCTGTTGTGCCTGCAGTGCAAAGCACCCGAAGCACCCGAACAACATCAATAGTTTTTTCACTTGTAAATGTTTTTCTAATCCGCTGTAGATGAATAAATTGTTATTGGGGTTGTAAATATAGAAAAGCAAATGAAAGCCTCATTTACCCCGCTTTACCCATTTTCGCACCCAATGATTTACTATTTATTGCTTGGCTCAAACATCCCTCCGCGCGAAGTTTACTTTCAAAAAGCAAAACAACTCCTTGCCGAAAATGATATTGCAGTGATAGAAGAATCCGCACTTTACGAAACTGCCGCATGGGGCAAAACCAATCAGGCAAACTTTCTGAATCAGGCATTAAAGGTAAGCTCCGGTAAAGCACCACTCGAATTGCTTGCTACCATCAAGCAGATAGAAGCGCAAGCAGGCAGGCAGCAGCGCGAGCATTGGGGGCAGCGCGAAATTGATATTGACATCCTGCTTGCCTCGTGCGGAATTTTTGAACATGAAACTTTGAGCATTCCTCACCCGCAACTTCACCTTCGCAGGTTTGCATTGATGCCGTTGGCTGAGATTGCACCCAATGAAGCTCATCCGGTGTTTCAAGCCGATGTAAAAACACTTTTAAGCAGTTGCGAAGACAACTCGATTGTGGTAAAGCTTTAAATCAACTTCACTAAAGTGCTTCCCCACCCAAAGCGCGGGTGATAGTCATTTTCAAAACTCACCACATCAGCATGTTTGGCAAGCATTTTATGAATCTCGCTTTTCAGTTTGCCTTTACCTATGCCATGAACAATGCGCAATTCAAACTTCCCTGCGGCAATGGCAGCATCCAAACTTTTTTCCACCTGTTGCATTTGCAGAAACAGCGCCTCGGTGCTGTCAATGCTATATTTTGAAGTAACCGTTTTATCCAAATGCAAATCCACCACATCAGCCGCACCCGAAACCAATTTGTTGCTGTGGGCAGGATTTGCCGCGCCCATCAAATACAATTTCAGCAACTCGGCATTCACCCCGCTTAAGTTATCCCTTTGCTTTGGCTTCTTCTTCTTTCCCATTTCCTTCCTTTAACTGTGCTTCATTCCGAAGTATCGTTCTGAAACATTTGGCGACAAATTTCGTGAAACACATCATGAAATGCTCCTGCTTGCATAAACAAAATTAAACATCATGTGCATTTCATTCGGCTATTAGAAACAAAAATACTTCTGATGAAAACCCAAGCGATTCAGCCAAAGGCTTTCAGCCTGCTCAAGCCAAACACTTGGAAAATTGTCCAATCAATTTTCGACACCTGTCCGTGTTGCAACAGTTTCAGCTACAGCCTTGTTGAACGCAAACCCGGTTTGCCCTGCCAGTGCTGCCAAATGCCCACCGACCGCATGCTAAGCACCGTATATGCCTGCAAATGTTGCGGCTATGCCCACGAGAAATTCTTCCCCGATGGCGAAACACACGAAGACTCCCTCTTCTGCGACCACTGCACCCCTAACCATAGCTGATAAACATCACTTACTTTCAGCACAACTCAGTTTGGCACAAAACCTATATTTGCGCCATAACTGATTCACATGAAAAACATACTATCAGCGCTTATCTTTTGCACCTTGTTCACTTTGCAACTGAGCGCACAAAACGCAAAAAAGATTTTTGAAAGCGATGACCTTGTTTGGTATGGTTTAGATTTTTCAAAAGCCCGAATGGTGGGTGGCGATTTTGGAGCCGAAGCATGGAACATCAAAGACCGCTTCTTTAAAGAATGGAACTATGTAATTCTTGACCAACCCGAAAAATTCAACCTTCAAAAATTCTTCCGCAAAACTTCTGTTTACAAAGACCTTGCACCTGTGGAAGCACGCAACAAAACAGTGGATGAAAAAACTTTAATGAGTTACAATGAAGCTGACCTTTCGGCTGAAGATATTGCTTCAATGATAAGGCAGTATAAAGGAGGCGAAAAGAAAGATGGCATCGGATTGGTTTTCATTATCGAAAACTTCAACAAACCTGCTAAGCGCGCCACCATGTGGATTACTTTCTTCGACATTTCTGGCAAAAAAGTGCTGCTCACTAAAAAAATGACAGGCGAGCCTTCCGGCTTCGGATTTCGCAACTTTTGGGCTGGCGCCATTTTCAGAGTAATGACCAAAATCAACGAAAAGGAATACAACAGCTGGCGCTCAGAGTATGGAAGATAAAAGCCGGGCACAAGGGCTGCTGAAATCATTTCACGATGTTGACGAAGCGCAACTTCAGGCAGTTGCAAAAAGCGTAATCAATGAGTTTTCCGCTTATCATGTATATCTGCTGAAAGGAAATCTTGGAGCAGGCAAAACCACTTTTGTAAAGGCGGCTTGTGCTGCACTCGGAAGCATTGACGAAGTTTCCAGCCCCACTTATTCCATTGCCAACGAATATCACACAGTCGAAGGAAAACGAATTTTTCATCTTGACATGTATAGGCTAAATGATGAAACTGAAGCCGCAAATGCAGGAGTGGAAGATTATTTCTACAATGGCGATTACTGCTTTGTGGAATGGTTTGAACGCGCACCAAACCTACTGCCACAAAACTGTTTGTTGATTGAAATGGAGGGTGAGGGCAACAGCCGAAAAATCAGTATCTTCGGCTTTTCATAAACGCAAACATTTCGATGGGCACTTCCTCGTCAAAAGATTTTTCGGGTATTGTTACCCGCCTGGGGCTGCAACCAATGGAAGCTCCGGTAATGACAGCCAACAAAAAAGCAAAGTTGTTTATTGGCATCCCAAAGGAGCAAAGTTTTCAGGAACACCGCATTGCCCTCACACCCGAAAGCGTGCGCGTGTTGGTTGCCAACGGACACCGAATTTTATTGGAAGAAGGCGCAGGAAAAGCATCGCATTTTTACGATAACGATTATTCGGAGGCGGGTGCAGAAATCATTACTGATGTGGAGGAAGTTTACAAAGCGGATATAATCATTAAAGTGGCTCCGCCAATGCCTTATGAAATTGAGCTGATGCAGCACAATCAAACACTCATTTCGCCACTGCATCTGCCCACATTACAACAGGAATACATTGAAATGCTGATGAAGAAAAAAATCACGGCATTGGCTTATGAGTACACAAAAGATGATGCAGGCTTGTTCCCTTTTGTGCGCTCGCTCAGCGAAATTGCGGGCAGCACGGTAGTGTTGATTGCAGGCGAATTTTTAAGCAATGCCAACGATGGCAAAGGCATTTTGCTTGGTGGCATTTCAGGTGTGCCGCCTGCAAAAGTGGTAATTCTTGGCGCGGGGGTTGTGGGCACATTTGCGGCAAAAGCTGTTCTGGGTTTAGGTGCGTTGGTAAGCGTATTCGATAATAACGTTTACAAGCTGATGCGCCTTCAGGAGCGTGTAGGCTCAAGGGTTTTCACTTCCACCATTCAACCAGACATTTTAACCAGCGAGCTGGAAAGTGCAGATGTGGTGATTGGAGCCATCCACAGCAAAAAGGGCAGAACGCCAATCATTGTAACCGAGCACATGGTGGAAAGAATGAAAACAGGCGCATTCATCATTGATGTAAGCATTGACCAGGGCGGCTGTTTTGAAACTTCGGTTATCACATCCCACATCGAGCCAACTTTCAAAAAACATGGAGTGATTCATTACTGTGTTCCCAACATCACTTCGCGCGTCAGCCGCACTGCATCTTATGCTTTTTCCAATATCCTTACCCCCATTTTAATCCGCATGGGCGAGTTGCAGGGCATGCAAGGTTTGATTTATGAAGACGAAGGTATTCGCAACGGCATTTACATGTATAAAGGCAACCTTACGAATGAGCATCTTGCCCGCATTTTCAAAATCAAACACAGCAATTTAGAATTGCTTTTTGCCTCAAACCTTTAGTGTTAAACATCTTGTTCGATAATCTGTTTGGTTTACATCAAAACAAGCGCCAAAATCAAGCGCTTTAATTTTTCATGAAGAAGTTTTTTGTTGTTCTCGCCTGTGTTTTTTGCGGCAGTGTTTTCGCTCAAAAAAATCTGCAACTTTTAGGTAAGCTGAGTTACGGTAATGTTTCGCTTTCAAACCTCGATGGCTATGTTGATTCGGCAGGCAGAGAATATGCACTTGTGGGCACCGAAAACGGACTTTCCATTGTAAACATCACCAACCCTGCAAACCCTGTGCAAATTCATTTTGTGAATGGCACCAACTCGTTTTGGCGCGAAGTGCGGCACTACAAAAATTTTGCCTACGTAACCAATGAAGGCGGTGGAGGCTTGCAAATTGTTGACCTTTCAAAACTACCCGACAGCATTAAGGTGAAAAGCATTCAGCCGCAGGGCTTAACCAAATCGCACACTGTGTTTATTGACGAAAAAGGAATTGCTTATGTGAACGGACCAAACGTGGGCAATGGCGGAACCATTTTCCTAAACCTTGAGCCTGACCCGTGGAATCCAACTGTGCTCGGCAACTTCAACAACAATTATGTGCACGATTGCTACGTGCGTGGCGACACCATGTGGGCAGCGCTCATCAATGATGGAATAATGAAAGTGATTGATGTGCAACAGAAAAATCAAACCAATCAGCCGCAGAAAACAAAAGCATCGTGGAGCACGCCAAGCGATTTTTCGCACAATTGTTGGTTAGATGATTCAGGTAAGTATCTGTTCACCACCGATGAAAGAGAAAACTCATTTCTGGCTTGCTATGACGTTAGCGACCTGAACAACATCAACGAAACCGACCGCATACAGCACAAGCCCGGCAGCAATGCCATCATCCACAACACCTATTGGATGAATGATTATTGCATTACTTCTTATTACACCGAAGGTATTACCATCCACGATGTTTCACGCAAGCATAACCTGATTGAAGTGGGAAACTACGACACTTCACCAGGGTGGAGCGGCAACCAAGGCGGAGGCTTTCATGGCGCTTGGGGCGTGTGGAGTTTTCTGCCATCCGGCAACATTATAGTTAGCGACATTGAACAAGGTTTATACATTCTGAAACCTACCTACACCCGCGCCTGCTATTTAGAAGGAACCGTGAAAGATTCGGTTTGCGGTGTGATGCTGAACAATGTGTTGGTAGAAATCTTAAACACTTCTGCAAAAGATAATTCGCGGCTGAATGGAAGTTATGCAACAGGCATTGCCGATTCGGGAACTTACAGCATCAGGTTTTCACGTGTGGGTTATGCCACAAAAACCATTAGCAATGTTTCGCTGAAAAACGGACAACTCACAACTTTGAATGTTGAACTCTTCCCATCGTCAACAGTGCAGGTGGAAATTGAAGTGCGCGACTCGTCAACAGGTTTGCCTTTACCTAATGCTCAGTTGCGCTTTCAACTCAAAGGCTCAGCGCTGCAAAGTTTTTACGAAACCGATGCCAGCGGAAAATTCACAGCCTGTGATATTGCACAAGGAACTTATGCTGTGCACAGTGGCAAGTGGGGTTTCAGAACAAAAGTTGACACACTTACGCTTACGCCAAGTTCAAATCAACATATTTTGATTTTGCAGCGAGGCTACTATGATGACTTTACTTTTGACAATAAGTGGACGGTAAACAGCACAGCCACTGCCGGGAAATGGATTCGTGCAAAACCTGTGGGCACCACTTTTCAGGGGCAAAAATCGAACCCTGACACCGATGTGCTAACCGATTTAAACCAAGAGTGTTTCGTTACCGGAAACAGCGGCACTCAGGCAGGCGATGATGATGTGGATGACGGATTTACGGAACTCACCTCTCCCCTATTCGATTTGAGCAACACAAGCAATCCTTACATCAGTTACCATCGCTGGTGGTTCAATGCCGGTGGCAATTCCACGCCCAACGATTCATTCATTGTAAAACTCTCAAACGGCATTGAAACAAAAGTAATTGAACTTGCCTTGAACAACGACAATCAGCAAAGCCGCTGGAAGTTTGTGAAGCACCGCATCAAAGATTACCTGCAACCAACGGCTAACATGCGAGTGATTTTTTACACCAGCGATTATGCAAGCAGCGGGCATTTGGTGGAAGCCGGAGTGGATGCGTTTGTAGTGGTTGACACAGCTGTTGTGTCTGGTATAAACCTCGTCAACCAAAATGATGTAGTTATGAAACAAGTGATGTTGAATGAAAGAATCTTTGTTCAAATCAGTGGATTGGATTCTTCTGTAGCTAAGCTGGATTTTTATGATGTTATTGGTAGAAAAGTTGGGAATCAAATCGCTTTTAATGGTTTGAATGACTTACCGAATTTTGGAAATCAGTTTGTTATAGCTGTGCTTTCTGATAACGGGAAGCAGTTGAACACACTAAAGCTCATTCATTAGGTTTCAGTACGCATTATACATAGCTCCTGCTTTTGGGGAGCAATTGATAACTCACCCGAAAATAAAACGGGTGTTTTTGGCTCACCTCAATTACATTTACCCACTTTTTTCAGAACACATCATTATTTAATGGCACAGTTTTCCACCCGCCTGCAATTCAAAGTTCTTGCCGCAGCGATTTCCATGCTCAACTTTACTGTAGCTTCTGCACAGTTAGATAACTACAACATTACGCGCACCGCCCCTAACTGCGGCTGTTACACCGACATTGTTGGAGGAACAGGCACAACGGCAGTTACCAGTTGGCGCAACGGCACTTCCACCGACAACAACATGAGCAACTCGATAAACATCGGGTTCAACTTTCCGTTTGATGGGGGCATTCAAACCCAGTTCAGGGTTTCCACCAATGGCTTCATCACCTTCAACACCGCCACCAATGCCAATGGAAACGACTTACCATTGTGTGGCGGAGATGCTGAGCCTTATTCGAGCGACAATGCGCTATTTACCATTGCAGGCAAAAGAGGAACGCTGCAAACCATTACCCCTTTCTACAATGATTTGTATTGCAGAAACTTCAGCTTAAATACCAGCATGCACTATCAGTTGAGCGGCACTGCACCCAACAGGGTTTTAACGGTGCAATGGCGCGGCATGGCAAACGACTGGAGTGGCGACAGCGATTGCAGCGCAACTGCGGGCAACCTGAACTTTCAGATTAAAATATACGAAACCTCCGGCAACATCGAGTTCCTCTACAGCACCATGACTCAAACTTCTGTTTCGTGCTCAAGCGGCTCCAGCTCTGTGAACACTACTTATACTTCGGGTTTAAATTCATCCACCTACACTGCATCGCCCACCAATGCTATGTTGTTGACACAACAAACAGCAAACTCAGCAACTTTCAGCAACACACCTGTGAACAACCTAACTACTTTACCACAGGCAAATTCAAGGATAACATTCACGCGAGTTGTGCCGGCTGCTCCAACAGGAGTTCCGACATGTGCAGTTTACAATTTCCCAACGGGTTCAAACAATTGCCGCAACACTTATCTTTCGTGGGGCAACACAGGCGGAGTGCCAACAGGCTATGATGTATATTTCAGCACCAACCAAACCTTAGTAAACAATTCCGATGCCTCAGTGAGGGTTTCCACCAATCAGGGAGGCACCTATTACAACCCCGGCAACTTAGCTGCAAACACCACCTTCTACTGGAAAATTGTTCCAAGAAATTCGTTTGGACCTGCAATAAACTGTGCCACACAATCATTCACCACAGGAGCCAGCAACAGCGTGAGCAGCATAACCTCGTCTGCTGGAACCACTCTGTGTGTGGGTCAATCAACCACCCTAACGGCAAACGGCAACCTTGCCGAAAACAGTCAATATAACTGGACATCTCCTATTTTGTTTTTCAGTTGTACTCAGGGATTCCCAAATCTCTGGTGGGACCCTGTGTTTATTTTCAACACCAGTTGTGCAGGCAACAATGCCACCATCACTTTCAACAGCACCGGAACTTATACTTTTGATGCATTTGCCAGAGGTTGCAACGGAGTAACGTCTTGCGCCAGAATCACCATTACGGTTATTGCAGGCAACACCACGCCCACCAGCCTCACGGCAAGCCCGGTAAACCCAGTTTGCAGCGGCACCACCGTTACTTTAACAGCCAACGGAGGCACACATCAATCGGGCGCAAGCTACCAATGGTATTCGGGCAGTTGCGGAGGCACATTGCTTGGCACCACCACCACTAACACTTTCAATGTTACCCCCACCGGCAACACCACTTATTATGTTAGAAGAACAGGAGGAACAAGTTGCCCCAACACTACCACCTGCGCCAGTGTTACCATCAACACCACTTCCGGCATTTCAGCCCCGGTGGTTGGAACTGTTACACAACCCACCTGCGCCACAGCCACAGGCAGTGTGGCGCTAAGCGGATTACCCGCATCGGGAACATGGACGCTGACGCGCAACCCGGGCGGAATAACCTCAACAGGCACAGGAACCACAACAACCATCACCGGATTGCCGGCTAATGCCACTTATACCTTCACTGTTACTGATGCTACAGGTTGTATTTCATCGGCTTCAACAAATGTGGTTATCAATGCACAGCCGGCAACGCCTGCTGCCCCAACAGTGGGAACCATCACTCAGCCCACCTGCGCCACAGCCACAGGCAGTGTGGTGTTGAACGGGTTACCCTCATCGGGCACCTGGACGCTCACGCGAAATCCGGGAAGTGTTACTTCCACCGGCAGCGGAGTTTCAACAACTGTTTCTGGGCTAACAGCTAACGCCACTTACACCTTCACGGTAACAAATGCTTCGGGTTGCACCTCGTCTGTATCCAATAATGTGGTTATCAATGCCGCACCTGCAGTTCCCGCTGCACCATCGGCAAGCATCACCCAACCCACATGTGCCACTCAAACCGGAACAATCACCATCACTGCGCAATCGAATGTGCAATACAGCATCAACGGCTCAACTTATCAGGTAAGCAATGTGTTTTCGGGCTTAGCTCCGGGCAACTACACCATATACGTTAGAAGCACCACCACAGGCAATTGTGTTTTGTCCACTGCCAACCAAGTGGTGAATGCTGCGCCAACAGTTCCACCTGCACCATCGGCAAGCATCACACAACCAACTTGCGCCACTGCAACAGGAACAATCACCATCACTGCGCAATCGAATGTGCAATACAGCATTGATGGCTCTACCTATCAGGCAAGCAATGTGTTTTCGGGTTTAGCTCCGAGCACCTACACCATTTATGTGAGAAGTACCACCACGAGTAATTGTGTTTCATCAACCACCAATCAGGTTATCAATGCTGCCCCAACAGTTCCACCCGCGCCAACAGCAACCATCACTCAACCAACCTGCGCCACCGCAACAGGAACAATCACCATCACTGCGCAATCGAATGTGCAATACAGCATTAATGGCTCTACCTATCAGGTAAGTAATGTGTTTTCGGGCTTAGCTCCGGGCAATTACACCATTTATGTGAGAAGCACCACCACGGGTAATTGTGTTGCTTCAACCATTAACCAAGTGGTTAATGCCGCACCGATAGTTCCGGCAACACCAACAGCAACCATCACCCAACCAACTTGCGCAACGGCAACGGGAACAATCACCATCACTGCGCAATCGAATGTGCAATACAGCATTGATGGCTCTACTTATCAGGCAAGCAATGTGTTCACGGGTGTGGCTCCGGGGAACTACACCATTTATGTGAGAAGCACCACTACGGGCAATTGTGTTTCATCAACCGCAAATCAAATTGTGAATGCAGCGTTTGCAGTTCCTGCTGCACCAACGGCAACAGTAATCCAACCAACTTGTGCAACCGCAACAGGAACAATAACCATCACTGCTCAATCAAACGTGCAATACAGTATTGATGGTTCTACTTATCAGGTAAGCAATGTGTTTTCGGGTGTGGCTCCTGGGAACTATACCATTTATGTGAGAAGCACCACCACTGGCAACTGTGTTGCTTCCACCACCAATCAGCTTATCAATCCTGCTCTAACAGTGCCACCAACACCAACCGCAACCATCAACCAACCAACTTGCGCAACCGCAACAGGAACAATCACCATCACCGCGCAATCAAATGTGCAATACAGCATTGATGGCTCTACCTATCAGGTAAGCAATGTGTTCACGGGTGTGGCACCGGGGAACTACACCATTTATGTGAGAAGCACCACCACAGGCAATTGTGTTTCTTCCACCATCAATCAGGTTATCAATCCTGCTCCAACAGTTCCACCAACACCAACAGCAACCATCACCCAACCAACCTGCGCAACCGCAACTGGAACAATCACCATCACTGCTCAATCGAACGTGCAATACAGTGTTGATGGTTCTACCTATCAAGTAAGCAATGTGTTTTCGGGATTAACTCCGGGCAACTACACCATTTATGTAAGAAGCACCACCACGGGTAATTGTGTTTCTTCCACCATCAATCAGGTTATCAATCCTGCGCCAACAGTTCCACCAACACCAACAGCAACCATCACCCAACCAACCTGCGCAACCGCAACTGGAACAATCACCATCACTGCTCAATCGAACGTGCAATACAGTGTTGATGGTTCTACCTATCAAGTAAGCAATGTGTTTTCGGGATTAACTCCGGGCAACTACACCATTTATGTAAGAAGCACCACCACGGGTAATTGTGTTTCTTCCACCATCAATCAGGTTATCAATCCTGCGCCAACAGTTCCACCAACACCAACAGCAACCATCACCCAACCAACCTGCGCAACCGCAACTGGAACAATCACCATCACTGCGCAATCGAATATGCAATACAGTATTGATGGCTCCACCTATCAGGCAAGCAATGTGTTCACGGGTGTGGCTCCGGGGAACTACACCATTTATGTGAGAAGCACCACCACAGGCAATTGTGTTTCATCAACCGCTAATCAGATAGTGAATGCAGCGTTTGTAGTTCCTGCCACGCCAAATGCAACCGTAACCCAACCAACCTGTGCTGTTCCAAGCGGAACCATCGCCATCACTGCGCAATCAAATGTTGAGTATAGCATTGACGGCACAACCTATCAGCCGAGCAATGTGTTTTCGGGATTAGCTCCGGGGAACTATACCATTTATGTGAGAAGCACCACTGCCGGAAATTGTGTTTCAAGTTCCACAGGTTTTGTGGTGAATAATCCGCCAACTCCTGCACCAACTTCGGTTAGCGCAATTGTGGGTGATGTAAATCCTTGCCCAAGTCAACAGACTTATACTATCAATGCGGTTACGAATGCTACTTCCTACACTTGGAGTGTAAGCGGTGGAGGAACTATCGTGAGCGGACAAAACTCAACTTCATTGTTAGTGGATTGGACAACTGCCGGAGGTCCTTACACGGTTTCAGTAGTGGCTTCAAATTCTTGTGGTAACGCTTCTGCTTCGGTGGATGTAAACGTTCGTCCTGCTGCACCAACTTCGGTGGGTGCAATTACAGGTGATATCAATCCTTGCCCAAGCCAACAAACTTACACCATCAATGCTGTTACCAATGCAACGAGTTACACTTGGAGTGTAAGCGGTGGGGGAACAATAGTTAGCGGACAAAACTCAACTTCATTGTTGGTGGATTGGACGACTGCCGGAGGTCCTTACACGGTTTTTGTAGTTGCTTCAAACTCATGTGGCAATGCTTCTGCAAGTGTGAATGTGGATGTGCGCCCTGCTGCCCCAACTTCGGTGGGTGCCATTACAGGCGACATCAATCCTTGCCCAAGCCAACAAACTTACACCATCAATGCTGTTACGAATGCTACTTCATATACATGGAGTGTGAGCGGTG
>VFQQ010000624.1_pt1 | contig 65236 bp, 66 predicted proteins | sample 3512341 | NCBI WGS metagenome assembly VFQQ01 (sample SAMN10412373, study PRJNA504923) | tailings metagenome | isolation source: Relicate 2 Philex TSF1 revegetated site | place: Philippines: Tuba, Benguet | collected 2017-08-29 | reverse complement strand
TATACTTTTCCAAGATGGTTTTTTGGTTGACATTTTAACCACCCAGAGGAAGACTGAAAATCACAAGGCCAAGCCGATGACAGATCCAGTTGAGCAGGTGCGCGCTCTACAGCGCAAAGCCGCCGACCGCAACACCAGTCTGAAATCAGGCTTGTCTCTTGAACTGTTCGCCCAAGGCGACCTTCTCCCCCCGGTCACCGACCTGGCTCCATCGACGCTACCCGAGTGGAGCGATGCCGTTCGAGGAGTGCCAAACGCCATCATCCGCGGAGCTCTGTTCGCTGCGGTTCAGGGAAAGACCAGGCGCTATATGAAAGGAGAGATCGTCGAGCAAGGCGACGGAATGACCATCAAGTTCACGGGGATGCAACTCGATCAGTCTGATCTTGATGTTTGGGAAACCCTGATCCACATCTCGCGGCACACCCCAAAAGGCGAGAAGTTCTATTTCCACGCCGGGGCAGTCCTGAGCTACCTGGGGCGCCCGCGCGGTGGTGATCACTATCGTTGGCTCAACGAGTCAATCAATCGCATGATCTCCGGAGCGGTGTCGATCACGTTCGACGACCGATACACCTACTCCTCCAACATGCTGAAAGCTTGGAAAGATGAGATCACCCAGGACTACATCATCCAGCTGGATGAGCAGCTCCTTTCCCTCTACTCCCTAGGATGGACGCAGATCAACTGGGCTCAGCGTGACGCTCTGCGGGGCAAACCTATCGCGCTCTGGCTGCATGGATGGTACTGCAGTCACACCAACCCAGAAGACATCAGCATCGACCGAATCCAGCAACTATGTGGATCCAGCAACAAAAACCGTGATTCCTTCAAGGCCAAGGTGAAAGCCGCCCTAGAGGAGATCAAGGAGATCGGAGCCATTGCGAACTACAGCGTCTCCCGCAACGGCATCGTTCATGTCGAACGCAACCCGTTCAACACCCTCCCCGGCTTCTAGCTCACCCTGACTCAAGGTCAGGATGGGGGTGAACTTGGCCATAGCGAGTCGTTTTCCTAGGTACTTGTGTCTTCTTCAGCCTGGATTTCTTTTACTGACAACCAGCCGCCGATGGCCCCAGCATCTGCGATTCCCTATCCGTTAATGCACAGCCGTCCTTACGGCCCTGCGTTCTAGTTTGTTACTGGTGATTCCAGTGGCAAGACCGATTGCGGCGTATACGCCCCAATGAACACCAGGGAATTGCACGTTTATCAACCAACCAAGGATCAACCCTGCAGCAATTGTGATAAGCAAATTTTTCATGGCGTTTTCCTCTTCGTCCAGTGCCCATGGCCCTGGTGTTCCGGTTACCCGGCCTATGGTCGACGGCGGACCTACTTCTGGCTACAACTCGGCCCGCCCTGTGTGGGCCAAGCTGACGTAATCCATCGTTATGCGTAGTCGTCGGGGTCGCCCAGGCTGGCCGCCGAGAAGTAGCATCGGCACGCCTCGCATGGGATTTTCCTTGATCAGTGGCCGAGCCACACACGCTTGCCGTCAGCCCAGTCGTATAGCTGATCCAGCATGGAGTTGAGGTCGTCCAGCGGGGTGAAATCCGCCTCGCCTTCGTAGCTGTCCGGCTTCAATGCTTCCATGCCCTCAACGATTTGGGTCAAATCTTCATCCAGGTCGTCGGAGTTCCAATCCAGCCAAGCAGCTGGAACTCGGCTGCGAATCAGCGCACCTATGCGGTTAGCCACCTGAGCAGCATGCTCATTCGAGTCGTTCGACTGATCTTCTTGCAGGATCGCCTTTACGTCGATCTTGCGATCCCACACTGGCTTGCCAGCGGCGCGGCGCTCTGCTGCGACGCGATGGTTTTCAACAATGCTTTCGATGGTGCGGGGCATAGCTGATTTCCTTTAACTCTGCGCTTTTCGGATTGCGGCCTCTACAACTTGCGCCGCATCTGCCAGCTCAGGTTTCCGCCAGGCTGCTCTGGCATAAAAAACATACGGCCAGGCAGACCAAAAGCCGATCCAGGCCAGAAAGCCGTAACGGCCACTCTCGGACGCGGTTGTATTCAGCGCAACCTTGAGAACCCCCATCCCGATGACTGCCCAAAGGACAGCCCAAAACGGATATGAGCTGACGATGACAAAGACCAGCCAACCACCTATGCAGGCAATTTGGTGCTCGACTCGATCAAAGATAGGTTTGCGCTCCATCGGTTGATTTCCTATGCATCCATCTTCGGGGGAGCTGGCTTGATGAAAACCATCACGCCCAGCCAATTCATCAAGACGTGACCTGGTGAGGAGAAGTCGCCACCGGGCAGCAATCGAAAGCGCTTAGCGGCTTTGATTTCGACCTGCTTCGAACGCACTGTGAAGATCACGATTCTTTTCCTTGATCAACTCGCTCTATCGGTAGCCTTGGCGTCATCACGGGCGTTATCCACGCCGGCCGCCCAATGTGCATACGCACGCGAGCCACGCGGAAACAGGCGATTCGGCGCATCAGGCTGGGTGTAGCCGACCGCGTAGGCGTTGCCACCGCCACCCATGCCGCGCACTTGCTCAGGATCGGGGCGCGGCGTCATCGCACGAAGCTCGTCGTAAACGGCCTGGTGCTCGGCGGCGGCGAAGGTTCGGCGCTTGGGCATGGGTTGTTTTCCTTGGTGTTCAGGCCTTGGCCAGTTCGCCCTGGCGGTTGACGATCTCCATGTGGATCGAATCGCCCTTGAGCTTGAAAGTGAAACCGGCGCGCCAGTCCAACCGCTCGCCAAAGGCGTCGATCCAGTTACTTGCGTCCTGCTTGCTGCGGAAGCCGCGTTCGTACTTCACAGTGTCCCCGCGTCGCACAAACCAGCGGCAGTTGCCCTGGAGCGGAACGCTGGTGTAGTTGAAGAGGGTCATGGGGGTGTTTTCCTCGGACTCAGGCGGACTTGCGCCACGCCATGCGCTCGGCGCGAAGCGCATTCATCAGGCGGACGTGCTCGCACTCGGGCAGCAGGCCTTCGTCGCGCAACGCAGCCATGTAGCCCATGGCTTCCGATTCGTGGTGATCAGCGTCGCGCTCGCTTATTGCTGTAGCGATGCGATTGATGCGCTCCAGGGCGCGTGCTCCGGTGGTGGTGGTCATGGTCATTTTCCTTCATCTTTTCGCTTTTCGGATCGCGTCAGCGGAAATCTTCTCTGCCTGAATCTGCGGGTCACGCATCATGCGTGAGAGTTGACGATTTCGACGCACCGCGTAAACAGCCCCTCCGATCAGGAACGGGCAGAGGCCTATAGCTGAAATGCGCACAAGAAACTCCCCAAACTCCGGGCCATAGCTACCAGGCCAGCCGAGGTAGGCTATGTAGATAACAAAGAGCGTCCAGATCAGTACGATCCAGAACTGTGCAATACGAACCCCTCTGCTTTGCATGCTGGTTTCCTTGAACAGTTAAGCGCTTGGCTTTTTAGTGATCGTAAGTGGCAGCTTGCCCGGCGCGAGGAATAGCCTCAGGCATAGCGCATTGCGCTTCACTCGCTGCCAGCGTGTGAAATCTGGATTTCCCGCATGCAGCCATTCCGAGCATGCAGTTGTCGCCAGCAGTCGCGCCGCCCACCAGCGGCCCCACACTTTCGGAAGATGGCTGTAGAACCACTGGTTCATCGGCGGTTTCCTCGATCACTTCTGGTTGTGTCGCTGGTAGAGGGTGGCCAGCTGCTCTGCGACGACCTCGACGCTTTGGCAGTTAAACTCGACGCCATCGAGCATCACCGCAACGGAGTAGGTCGGATCATCCAGCTCGCGGCGCATTTTCTCCTGTGCCGAACAGAGCCCAACCAACCCCTTGGCGATGGCAGGAATGTTGCCATTCAGAGTGCCCAGCGGGTAGCAAACCACGCCGTAGCCTGGCCAGGCCTCGATGCTGTTACGTGCAGCTCTGATCTTTGCGCCGGAGACAGCAAGTTCGCCGATTACGACATGGGGCTGTGCGGTCATCGCCTGTTTTCCTATCAACTCTCGACGTGGTTCAGGGGGACTGTTTTCACGACCAGAAAGTGGCTCTGTTTCCAAGTGCCCGGCTCAGCTTCAACCAGGATCGACTGGGTACTGATTACGCAGCGACGACCTGCCTTTGTGAAGGCAGCCTTGAGGCTTTTGGACGCCTCAGCGCGGGCGTTCGGTTCTGCTGGGTTCAGCACAATGACCGCCTCCTGCCCGTCCTTTAGGCCGGCATAGTCGGAGTAGCCCAGGTGGCCCAGAATGTAACGACTGCCTCTCGCGGCCATGCCTTGTTTTCCTTCATGCGGCCAGCTTCGGCCAGCCCTGAGTGGTCGGATCGACAGCCGGGCACAGCTGAGGTGCCAGGCCTTCGCCATAGATCGAGCATTCCTCCCATGTATCAGCATCAGCAAACAGCTCACGACCCGACTCAACGTCTTTGCCGCAATAGCGGACAAGTCGCCCGAAATCGGTGTAGCCATTGCGCTGGCTGACACAGCAGTACATCGCGCCGACTTCCAGCGCCTTACCCTCGGTATCCAGCATCGGTTCTTTGGCCATGGCCGTTTTCCTCGATCAATTCGCCTGGGCGGTCTTGAAGCGCATAGCCGCGCCCAAGGCTTCACGCATGGCGTCTTTCCGCATGCTCTCCAGTACACCAGGGCGGCTGCGCAGTTGATCGGTATTTCTGGGGTCAGAGCGCAGAGCCAGGTCGTACTCGGAGAGAGCTGCTTCCACCATTTCTTCTGTTACGCTGTCGTCGCTCATCGTGGTTTCCTACGATTTGCTGACGGTAGTTTTACTTTTCAGGCGGAGAATCGCCCCTAGGGCAAGAAACGCGGTCCCAGTGATAACCAGCACGAGTGGCATTTCGATGCCGGCGACGTTGATACCTGCAACTGTCTGAAAAATGGTTTCCCATTCGACGCTAGGATCGGGACGACCCAGCGCGTAGAGGGTCACGCCAAGGTGTAGACACAACACCCCCGGCATGAAAGTCCAGCCGAAGAATTCAGCTACTGAACTCAACATGGAATAGACCATGTAGAGCAGCAGAGCCGGCAAGGCCAATACGAACATTAGAAATTCAATTAGTAGATTCATGCTGTCATTCCCTCGATTCGCGGACGCGAAAACGGCGCCCTTCTACTGACCCGGCCCCGCACGATGGCGAGGCTTGGGGTGTACCTGGGCATTTCCTTGAACTCAGAGCCAGCGGAGCGGAGCCGGAATATCAACAGCCTGATCCGCCGCATCAATTGCAGATGCCAGCGAGTCGCTACCGATTTTTTCAGCACACTCAGCGAAGGTAAACGGACGCACCGGGGCTGGACGTGGCAGAGCGTCGGGCGGGCCGCCTAAGCACTCCTGCCGATAGCGACTCACTGTCTCTGCCTCGCCAGGGTTCGATTCGGCCCACGCAATAATGGCCGACTCACGCGCTTGATCTACTGCTTTCGCAGTTGTGAATAGCTGTATGCCGACAAGCGCTACAAACCCAAAAATGCCGACCGCCGCAGCGTATGTAATTTGCTTGAACTTCATGCTGATTTCCCCTAACAGTTTGGTCGTCATGCGCAGTCGATGCCCGGCTTGCGCCGGTACTGCGTCTTCCGCCACAGGCTTTCGCCCGTGATGCCGGCATTAACCACCCGGCGCTCTAGCAGGCCCGCCGCCTCCAGTCGCTCGCAGCGGTAGGATGGTCGGGCTATCGGTGCATGCGCCACGTCGAACCAGTCGAACGCCGGCAGCTCTGCTAGGGCGGCTCGGTCGGCAGCGCTGGTCGGCAACAACATAGATTGACACAAGCCCCCTTGAAAACACTGAGAAAAACCAAGGGCTTAGTCGCCAACTTCGGTAACATAGTTTGACACAAGGCTATGGCCGCATCGAATAAATTACCGACCTTGGAACAACATAGATTGACAATATCAGCCTACCCTCATCCCTGAGTTCCGCCTATAAATGGTGAGAGGCAACTACCGGAGCGGGGTAGCAGAACCGCAGCTCTTAACTACCAGTCCACCAGTTTCAGGACAAATCGGACGTCCAAAATAGGATTTTATAATCGCTCTATAATTAACTATAAACCCCTATAAAGCTCGTGCTAGAGCAGTCAATCCACCTAGCCCGCTAGGCTGGCAAAAGCCGTACTGAAGCGCGACTGCATTCGAGAAGGCGCTCTTGCGATCGCCCTCATGCGAAGAGCTGGGAACAAACGTCTGTAATGATATCAGGCAGCACCTTCCGCAATTCCAAGCGCCCAACAACTTCGCGGCATTCAGCAGCAACTGCATGGCCTTCAAAGGGGAAGTCTGGCCCTTTGCTCACGGAGCCCCGGTAAAAATTATCGACGACTACGTTTGCATCGACATGTGGGCCGCCTCTATGGGCTTCCTGGCTTGGCTCCAGTTCCCAAGGATTCAAGGATTCAAGGCCAGGTAGCGAACGCGCGAGCGATTAAGTTCGAGGGCCTATTTCAGGACGTCATTGACCAAACCCGCTGGGGCGGCCAGCCCACCCGAGCTCTCCGCCAGAAAACACTGGATGTTTGTGGCCGAGCTTTGACCGACATCGACGCTATCGGCGCATTCAATAGCACCCTTCTTCCGGTTTCTCCTACAAGAGCATCCCATACGCGCGCGAGTATGACCAAGGCGCCCACAACGCTATTCGTAATGCTGCTTCAACGGTGGATAGAGGCGTTGATTACTGGTCAGGCATCATCGATCAGCTTAACGCGCAGAGGGCAGGAGACAATTTCGACTTTTCGGGCTTCCCACAGATTATAGGTGTGGTCTGTACGCCTACTGTGATCTACACGAGCCATTCTAGGTTACTTGAGAAGTCTGTCGGCAGATTGCGCTGGTCGAGCTCTCTGGATGAGCCACTCGAATTCCTAACAACGTCGCCCGTACCGGATACAGACGAGTAGGTTTGCGAGTTGCAAAAGATGGCTAGCAAAATCTAGGAGCTGGTGCTAACAAGCTAGAACGGCCCATGACATAGATCTGTGGGCGAAATAATAAAGGTTCTTCACGGATTACCGGGGAAGTCATTCTTGATCTTCATAAAGAAGAATTCGCTGTCCCGGTAGCCGTAAGCCATCCGTTTGATGACCTTTATCCGGTTGTTAATCCCTTCTAGCTGACCCGTGTGCATGGGCCAGCGCACTCGGCTCAGGATGCCGCGCCAGTAGCCCCTCAGTCGTTTTGCAAATTGCTTCAGTGCCGGTATCTCGCTTTCTCCAGCCAAGCGCAGCCATTGCTTCCAGGCTGATCGCCAGCTCCAGGCAGTGGTGGGCGACCAGAGCGTTTTAAGTTCGGCTTTCATCAGGTAAACCGTCATCAGCGACTGGTTAGCGGCCAGTAGGTCCTGCAGGCGTACTTGCTGCTCTTCGCGTTTGAGGTTCTCTGGATTGCGCAGCAACAGCCACCGCGCTTGCTTGATGACCTTACGTGCAGGCTTGTCATGACGCAGACGGTTGGCTTCATCCACTCGCACTCGATCAATCACTTCCCGACCGTACTTGGCGACCACATGAAACAGGTCATAGACCACCCGCGCCTGCGGGCAATGTTGGCGCACCTCTAGGTCAAACGCGGTGTTCATGTCCATCGCCACTGCTTCTATCCGAGCGCAGCCTTCCGGCCCCAGCTCTTCAAAGAACGGCCTGATGGCAGCTCGACTGCGTCCTTCGCCAATCCACAGTACCCGTCGGGTATCGGCATCCAGCACAACGCTGGCGTAGCGATGCCCTTTGAACAAGGCGAACTCATCCATCACCAAGCGCTTCGGCTGAGCTTTCGGTAGCTTCTCCAAGGCGGCTTGTAATGCTCGTCGCTCCAGCAAACGCACGCTATCCAGTGCAAGCCGAACAGCTCAGCGACGTGCAGTGTGGGCAACCGCCGGCAAGCCTGAGTCACCGCTTCGGCCAGCCGTCTGGTCATCCGCGAATAGCGGTCAAGCCAGCTAACTGACTCCATTCGCTTACCGCATGCGCCACATTCGACGCGTCGCAGCTCCACATTCAATCGTACCGAGCGGCCAAGAATGGGCAAGTCACGGATCGAGCGCTGACAGTATTCATGGATGGTGGTGCTGGGCTGATGGCAGCCGCTGCAGGTAGGAAATCTGCGGGGATTGGGGATCAGATCGATCAACAGCGCTTCGCCGTCAGGTCTGATGCCAATGACAGAAAAGCCCTCCCAAAAGGGCAGGAACGTATTAACATCGTGCACAAGAACGCCGGTTTGTAGATGTGTTTGCTCGCACGAACATCATCCATCAAACCGGCGTTCTTGTTTCTATCTTTCCCGGGATTCCGTGAAGAACCATAATAAAGGCGGCCATGAGCCGCCTTCGAAAACCAAGTTTCGTCACCGGTAATAGGGCCGGGAGAGGAAGCTCTTGGGCTGCAGACGTAGGATATCAGCCCTCAGCTTCAGTCGCCCCAAACCCGCTCAACGGCGATCCCGATGACCGGCGTGAAGTGTCCGCTGCGCTACCCAGTGAAAACTGAGCTGAATACAGGTCCCATCACGCCGATCGGCAGAGTCTCCGACTGTTCTTCTATCCTCCCAGCCAACACCACATCATCCTTCTTGGGAAAGTGGCGCAATAGAAATCGCGCTTGGTCGCGCACGCTTTCGGGCAGTTCTTTGTTCCGGCTCAGTTCGACGAGAAACTCGCGAGTCTGTACCACTGAGCGAGATCGCTCGCTGGGCATCGTCATCGCTACCTCCTGAACCTAGGAATACCCTGTCGAGCATAGACAGGGATGTTTAACCGTCGATTGCTCTGACGGCTTCCGGACAAAACTACCGATGCCAGGCGTCTCCTACTCCTCGCCTGTTTTCGGCAATACGCCTGCGCGACTGCGCCAGCCAAAGGCGCAGGGGCAAGGCTGCAGATCGGAGGCTCTCGCCTCGCAGGAAAACGTCGTCTGGTCACGGGTCATGAACACTCCTTGTGGTGGACATTATCCACCTTAAGTCAGTGTCCACTAACTCCGGGACAGACCATGTTCCATGGACTGCTCAGATGAATAGCCGCTCCAGAAGCATCCTAGAACTCTGATTTGGCTCCAGCGGAGACGTGATATGGCCACGGGACTCTGTGCGTCTACACTACATTTCTTCCTTTTCCTCTTTCCGATACGCCCAGCGATAGAGCGCAGGTAACACTAGCAAGGTCAACGCAGTAGACGAAAGAATGCCGCCGATGACAACAGTCGCTAAAGGACGTTGTACTTCAGCGCCGGTTCCGGTGGCTAAGGCCATTGGCACGAAGCCAAGCGAAGCTACCAAGGCCGTCATCAATACCGGACGTAGGCGCTGCAGGGCCCCTTCGGTAACCGCTTGCTGCAATCCCATTCCCTCTTCGCGTAGGTTACGAATGAACGAAATCATCACCAGGCCATTAAGTACCGCTACCCCAGACAGAGCAATAAAGCCCACCCCGGCGGAGATCGAGAGCGGTATGTCACGCAGCCACAGCGCCATCACCCCACCGGTCAACGCAAAAGGAATACCGGTAAACACCAGCAAGCCATCACGTACGTTGTTGAACATCATGAACAGCAGCATGAACACCAGCAGCAGGGCGACCGGCACCACCACTTGCAGGCGTTTGGCTGCCGATTGCAGCTGCTCGAACTGTCCGCCCCAGGTCGTCCAATAACCGGCTGGCAGCTTCACATCGCTGCGAATCCTCTCTTCGGCTTCTTGCACAAAGGATCCGATGTCACGCCCTCGCACGTTGGCACTCACCACAACCAGGCGCTTGCCATTCTCGCGGCTGACCTGGTTTGGCCCTGGCGCCAGTTGCAGACTGGCCACTTCGGAGAGCGCGATAAAGCCGACGCTGGTGGCTGCCCCCGTTGCTGGAACGGGTATCAGCAGTCGCGAAAGCCCCTCGATATCGGTACGCAGGTTCTCCGGTAGACGTACTACCAGATCGAAACGGCGATCCCCCTCGAACAGCGTTCCCGCCCGGCGCCCACCAACAGCCACGGCGACAGTTTCCTGAATGTCACCGACATTCAGACCATAGCGAGCCGCCTTGTCTCGGTCGATGGCCACGGTCAGCACCGGAAGACCCGTTGTCTGCTCGGCCTTCACCTCGGACGCCCCATCAATACCGCCTAGGGTTTCGGCCACTTCGGCTGCCGTGCTATTGAGAACGTCCATATCGTCGCCGAATATCTTCACCGCGACATCGCTGCGCACACCCGATATCAATTCGTTGAAACGCAACTGAATAGGCTGCGACAGCTCGTAGTTACTGCCCGGAACCAACTCGGCAGCGGCCTGCAGCTCGGCGATCAGAGCATCACGCGACTTTTTCGGATCGGGCCATTGATCGCGCGGTTTGAGCATCACGTAGCTGTCAGAAATGTTCGGCGGCATCGGGTCGGAGGCGATTTCCGCCGTACCGGTACGCGCGAATACTCGCTCCACTTCCGGCACCTTGGCCAGAATGGTCTCCTCCAGGCGCATCTGCATCTCCACCGACTGCGTCAGGCTGGTACCCGGTACACGCAGCGCCTGCAGCGCGAAGTCCCCCTCACTGAGGCTAGGCACGAACTCGCTGCCCATACGTGATGCCAGCAGACCGGAGAACAGAACCAGCGCCACGGCCGCACTGAAGGCCAACGTACGCCGTCGCATGACCCAGGCCAGCACTGGCTCGTAGGTGCGCCGGGCAACACGCATCAGCGCGTTTTCCTCTTCTTTCACCTTACCAGTGACGAATAGCGCGATAGCCGCCGGGACGAAGGTCACCGAAAGGATCATGGCCCCGAACAGGGCGGTCACCACGGTGAAGGCCATTGGGTGGAACATTTTGCCCTCGACCCCGGTCAGGGCGAAGATCGGCAGGTACACCACCATGATGATCAACTGACCGAAAATCAGCGCACGACGCGCTTCCTTGGATGCCGCGAAGACCTCATGCAGACGCTCACTACGGGTCAGCTCGCGGCCAAGCTTGTGCTGCGCATGAGCCAGACGGCGAATAGCGTTCTCGACGATGACCACGGCACCATCGACGATGATGCCGAAGTCGAGTGCCCCCAGACTCATCAAGTTGGCGCTGACCTTGTTGCTGAACATGCCGGTGAAGGTGAACAGCATCGACAGCGGAATGACCATGGCTGTGATCAGCGCCGCACGGATGTTACCGAGGAACAGGAAGAGGATGACGATGACCAGGATAGCCCCTTCGATCAGGTTCTTCTTGACCGTGGCGATGGCCTTGTCCACCAGATTGGTGCGGTCATAGACGGTCACCGCAACCACCCCTTCAGGCAGCGAACGGTTGATCTCCTCCAGACGTGCGGCCACGGCCTGCGACACACTGCGGCTGTTCTCGCCGATCAGCATAAACACTGTTCCCAGCACGACCTCGCGACCATTCTCGGTCGCAGCACCAGAACGTAGTTCACGGCCCAACATCACCTGCGCCACATGACTAACCCGAATGGGCGTGCCGTCCACATTGGCCACGACGATATTGGCGATATCGTCCAGCGTGCTCAGTTGCCCAGGTGCCCGAATCAGTAGTTGCTCGCCATTGCGCTCGATATAGCCAGCACCGACGTTGGCATTGTTGCGCTCCAGCGCCAGCAGCAGGTCACCCAGCGTCAGCTTGTAGGCAGCCAGGCGTTTGGGATCTGGAGCGACCTGGAACTCCTTGGCGAAGCCACCAATGGTGTTGATTTCGGCAACGCCAGGCACCGTGCGCAACTGCGGTTTGATGATCCAGTCCTGGATCACCCGCAGATCGGTTGGTGTGTAAGGCGTACCGTCCTCCTTGAGTGCCCCCTCCTCGGCCTCGACCGTCCATAGAAAGATTTCACCTAGGCCGGTGGAAATCGGCCCCATGGAGGCCTCGACACCCTCGGGCAATTGCTCCTTGGCGCTTTGCAGTCGCTCGTTGACCAACTGGCGGGCGAAATACAGATCCGTGCCATCCTCAAAAATCACGGTAACCTGCGATAGCCCCGAGCGTGACAGCGAGCGGGTCTGTTTCAAATGCGGCAGGCCGGCCATGGCCGTTTCGATCGGGAAAGTGATGCGCTGCTCGGTTTCCAGCGGCGAAAAGCCCTCGGCAGCGGTACTGATCTGTACCTGGACGTTGGTGATGTCGGGAACGGCGTCGATCGGCAGCTTCTGATAGCTGGCCACGCCCACACCGGCCATCGCCAAAACGGCCAACAGCACCAGAAAACGCTGTTCTATGGCGAATTGAATGATGCGCTCAAACATGAAAAGTACTCGTCGGTGAGGATCAGTGCGCGTGTTCGGCGCTGCCTTTGCCCAGTTCGGACTTGAGGATGAAACTGCCTGTGGCAGCTACACGTTCGCCTGACTTCAGGCCTTCGCGTACCTCGACGAAGCCATCGCTGCGGGTGCCCAATGTCACCGGACGCACTTCGAAGCCTTCAGCGGTACGCACGAAGACACTGGTCTTGTCCTCGACATCCTGAATCGATGAAGCCGGCACCACGGCCCCGGCCTCATGGCTTTCAGTCGCCAAGGCAACCGAGACGAACAGGCCGGGACGCCAAATGCCGTCGGCGTTATCCAGGTCGATGCGGCCTGTCGCCGTCCGCGTCTGCTCACCCAGCAGGCGGCTGATGTAAGCCACCTTACCCGTAGCTTCGCGCCCCAACTCTGGCGCACTGACACGTACTGACTGCCCGACTTTCACCTGTTCCAGATCACGCGGGGAAACGCTGAAGGTGACCCAGACGCGACTCAGATCAGCCACCGTGAAGGCATTACTGGTCTCACTGACGACTTCGCCAGGTACCAGGTGCTTCTCCACCACCACACCGGAAAAAGGTGCACGCAGGTTGTAACGGCTGCCATCGCCAGCCTCGCCCTGAGGGCTGATCGTCTTGCCCTTCTGTCGGGCATTGGCCAGAGCGATCTCGGCCTCCTGCAGCGTTTGCCGGGCCTGGAGATAATCCTGCTCGGCCGAAATACCGTCCTTCCACAATTGGCGTTCACGCTCGAAGGTCGTGCGGGCCAGCTCAACGCGTCGAGCGGCAGCCGCCATTTCACTACGCAACTCGGAAACCTGCTGACTGACGATAGTCGCCAGGCCATCCCCAGCAGCCACCTTCTGCCCCAGCCCGACCAGCACGCGCTCGACAACGCCAGCGCTGGGCGGCACGACATGAGCCGTGCGCTCCTCGTCGAAATTCACCTCGCCAGGTAGAGAGATGTATGTGCTCATGGCGCGCGCTTGTACGTCGACGAGTTCAATGCCCGCAGCGGCTATTTGCGCCTCACTCAGCACCAGCCCCCCCTCTTCGGCATGCCCACCCGCGGACTCACCGTGATCATCGCCAGCCTCGCCATGATCATCATCGGCATGATCGTCCCCGGCCTCACTGACCTGCCCAGCCCTGACTGCAACAACGCTGTCGCTACTGGCAAGCATGTGCCCGATTTCTGCGGCAAAGCGCCCGCTGTTATAAAACAACGCACCACCGACGAACCCCAAGGTCAGGGCCGCCGCGATGGCAACACCAAGTTTCTTCTGCATGAACAACCCCAAAAGATGATCAGTAACCGGCATCGCGCCGATCGTCGTGACAGGAAATCAGTAGTTATCGGCTTGGGCAGATAGGTCGCCGTAGATGCGCTCAAGGCGAACCCAGGCATCGAGCGCTTCGCCGAGTGCCTGCAGGTAACGGGAGCGAACGTCGATCAAGGTGCGCTGGGCATCGAGAACATCGATAAAGCCGAACTTGCCCATCTGAAATCCACGCGTCGTGCTTTCCAAAGCTGTGTCCGCGGACGCAAGCAGGCCCCCCTCGAAACCGCTAATCGCTCCCTGCGCCGTTCGCCATTGCTGATAGGCCTGCTGCACCTCACTGCGCAGGCGCAACTCGGCAGCATTTCGCAAGTCGCGCGCCTGATCAGCCCGCCGCGAGGCGGCCAGAACATTTCCCTGGTTGCGATCGAACAGAGGCAGAGGCATGGACAAACCAACAAGGTTGACGCGCTCACGATCCTCACTGCTGTATTGGCTGCCGAGGCTGACCGTCAGATCGGGAATCCGCCGGCTTTTCTCAACGGCGATTCCGGCCTCTTGCCGGTCGATCTCGACCCTGGCAAGACGCATCTGCGGAACTTTGTCCAGACGGCTCAGAAGTGCGACTTCAGAGGGTATTGCGGGCATATCGGTAACATCGCCACTGAGGCTAGGCTCACCACTGGCGGATGCCCCCCCAATCAAGGCCAGCAACTGATTCATGGCGTTGATGTACTGATCTCGAGCCCGCGCGGCCTCCAGTCGAACCTCTTCGTACTGCAGCCGGGCGCGCGATGCCTCCAGGGCAGAGGCCTTGCCAGCCTTGACGCGCGCATCAACGACCGCCACGCCGCGTTCGCTCAGGCGTTGTGACTGCTCAGCCAACTCTTGGCGCATCTTCGCCAACAAGGCTCCTTGAAAAGCCCCGACCACCTCGGCACGCAGCTCATTGCGCAGCTGCTCCTGACCGACCGCAGCACTGTCGATACCGCGTTCGGCCATTTCTATCCGGGCGCCGCGCTTGCCGCCCAGCTCGATAGGTTGGCTGATCTGTACCGTCGTGGTCCTCGTAGCACTGCGGGTGTCCTCAACCTCCCAAGACAGCTCCGGATTGGGAATCACACCGGCTTGGCGACGCTCACCTTCTGCGATGCCGACATTACGATCACCTGCCATCAGCGACGGGTTGGTCTGCAGTGCCTGCCCCCATGCGTCGCCCAGGGTGATCGGCGTTGATGCCACGGCATGATTCACTACAACTGAGCAGGCAACAGCCAGGCAAAGTGCCTCAGCAACTCTCGAATAACGCCTCGACAAGGGCCTTTCCTCCACACCTGTATAAATTCGGAGACATGTATGAAATCTCCGAGACCTTCATTCGGTGCAGAATTTAGGGAGCCTCACCTATCGTCGAGGTGACTGCAAAATTACAAATACGTAATGCCCAACTAAGCCATTTAACGCTGTATTACCATGACGCCAACGCAACGATTATTCGAGTCATGAAGTTACAACTGGACATATAAAAAACATCAGAAGAGCAACAAACGGCTTACAAAGACAGAGGCTACAGCCCCCTAAATTAGGGGCTCTGACGCTTGACCCTGTAGTTACTACAGGGATCATCATCTGCCATGAAAATGCCGATCGCTCCCAAGTCCAACAATCATCGCGACTCGATAAAAATTTCTCTCCCCCACCAAGGTCAACTACTACATGCGAATCCTGATTGTTGAGGACGAGCTTAAAACTGCCGAATATCTCCACCAGGGACTTACCGAGAGCGGCTATGTCGTCGATATTGCCACCAATGGTGTCGACGGCTTGCACATGGCGGCCCAAGCGTCCTACGAATTGATCATCCTTGATGTCGACTTACCAGAGATCGATGGCTGGGGCGTACTGGCCAGCATTCGCCGTAATAGTCGCACCCCTGTGATGATGCTGACGGCACGCGGGCGCCTGGCCGACAAGCTCAAAGGTTTCGACTCCGGTGCCGACGACTATCTGGTGAAGCCATTCGAGTTCCCCGAGCTTCTGGCCAGAGTTCGCTCGCTGCTACGAAGAGGTGAACAGGTCAGCGCGCCAGACGTGCTCAAGGTCGACGACCTTGAGCTGGATCCAGCCCGCCACCGCGCCTATCGCAATGGTCAACGAATCGATCTGACCACCAAGGAGTTCGCTCTGCTGCACCTGCTGATGCGACGCAGCGGCGAAGTACTCTCGCGCACCCAGATCATCTCGCTGGTCTGGGACATGAACTTCGACTGTGATACCAACGTCGTCGAAGTTTCCATCCGGCGCTTGCGCGCCAAGATCGACGACCCTTTCGAGAACAAACTGATCCACACCTTGCGCGGCGTCGGCTATGTACTGGAGGCTCGTCAATGAGGCCTGCCAGACTCTCAAGCCAACTCAGCCTGTCGGTCGCAATACTGGGCCTGATACTGGTTGCACTGCTGAGTGCGCTGGCTTATTTCTCGTTAAGCCGGCAGCTCAACTACATTGCAGAGCAAAGCCTCGAGGACAAGCTTCAGCAAATCCGCCATGGCATGAGAGAAATCAACACTCGCCCGGAAGTCGGTGACCAGGCCCACAACATCAGAGATTTGATCAAAGGCCACGACAGCCTCTCGCTCGCTCTTTATGACGACAGCTCGTCTCCCAAGGAAATCATGAGCGTGGGCCAGACACAGGAGGCCCTACCTTCCTTTATAGAAAACGCCAGCGAGACCATCGCCTTCGAACATTGGCGAGATGCGCAGGACAAGCAGCTCTTGACCGCCTCGCAGCTTATTCTGCGTAAGGACGGATCACGAATACGCGCCGTCCTTACACTGGAGCGCTCCGCTGACCAAGCACTGCTACACGCCTATGTCGAATCCACCTTGATTGCCCTGCCCTTCGTACTGGCTCTGATCGCGGCCGGAGCCTGGTGGATCGCTCATCGCGGCCTGAGCTCCCTGAATCAGTTCCGCAAGGTTGCAGAACTCGTCTCGACCCAGGATCTGAGCCATCGCCTGCCACTGGATAACCTACCGCAGGAGCTTCGCGAATTGGCTAACAGCATCAACTTCATGCTTCATCGCCTGGACGGTGGCGTACAACAGCTTTCGCAATTCTCTGACGACCTGGCACATGAATTACGCTCCCCCATCACCAATCTGATCGGCAAAGCGCAGGTGACGCTCTCACGGGAACGCCCGCCAGAAGAATACAAACTGGTGCTGGAGAACTGCACTGAGGAGCTCGGCCGGGTCACGCGGATCGTATCGGACATGCTGTTTCTCGCCCACGTCAGCCATCCGGCAGCACTTATCCCCTTCGAGGCAATTGCACTGCACGAAGAGGCAGAGAAAGTAGTGGAGCTTTTCAGCCTCACGGCCGAAGAAAAGGACATCAAACTCAACGTATCAGGGTACGCAACAATTAATGGCGATCGTTTGATGGTACAGAGAGCTATCTCTAACCTGCTATCCAACGCCATCCGCCATAGCCCGGAAGGCTCGAAAATCGATATTGACCTCATCACTAACGCGACGAACGCCACCCTGGCAGTGAGCAACCCAGGTGCAGGCATTCCTCCCGAGCACCTACCCAAACTGTTCGAGCGTTTCTATCGCGTGGATCGTGGGCGGTCACGTGCTGATGGCGGCACCGGGCTGGGCCTGGCCATCGTGCGTTCGATCATGAGCCTGCACCATGGCCACGTGGGCGTGAGCAGCATCGCAGATCAGACCACAGTTTTTACGCTGTACTTCCCTTTACCAAAGCCCTTGATCGAGCAGGCCCGCCAAAGCTCAACGGAAAAGACTGCTTAATCGAATTGCGCCAGGGATGGCGCCCCCCTTTTCCGTCTCCCCCGCCTTGAACATAAGCCCTCAACAGACGACGCTTTTTCTTAAGTCAGCCGCCAACTCATGTAGTAGTCTACTGACCCCGCGCCGACTTAGGCGAAAGTCCTCGCCATTAAGGACCGTCTGATAAGCATACTGCGCGAGTGGCGAAGTGATTGGTCGTTTTCGCGTACTCCGAACGCATGAGCTGAGCCTGGTCAGCAAGCAGCCTGGCTTAAAACCCTACAACCAAGCCACTCTTGAGCAAACAGATACTCCGAGTCGGCAGAGAGTCGCGAGATCACGAACGAGACTCCCATATCCGCATTATCTGTGTTTGGGCGCAAGGTCGTTGGCATTATTCACGGCCGTACTGGATCCACATGCCCTCGGGTGGTTTGGCTGGGCATTTCCGGTGAATCGGACATCGGGTTGTAGCCAAGGCCCTGATATAGCTTACGAGCAACGTGGCAAGCCAAAAAGGTAATGCTCCATTCGGATCAAGGGATCTATTACGCAAGATGCCTATTTCGTCAGCGGGGCTGGCGTTACGAATGCAGCAGAGCATGAGTCGCCGGAAAATTAGCGGAACAACTCGCCGATGGAGCACTTGTTTCGAATCCAGAATTCGAAATAGGCCTCAACGACCGGATGCCTGGCCGCACGGAAGTCTAACGGGACATCAGTCATTGCTTGATGCTCTAGATACAACTAAATCAGGCCGCATCAGTTCAACGGCGAATTACCACCTGTGATTGCCGAAGAAAAAATTAACCTACTTTCTAGGATGAGGCGACCACTACAAAGAGACGTCGCGACCACAATATTATGCAGTTCCAGTTCAGTTCTTTGGCGAGCAAAAAAAGCGCCCCAAAAGGGGCGCGAAGGAACCATCTCTCACCAAAGGAGCGGGAGCTACCAAGAGATGGATTGGAGAGAGCGAGCAGGATGGCTTGCGTTAACTCATGCGCTCAATCGCTTTGCTCACTCTGAACACTTGGAGACTTTCGCTCTTCAACGGCTTTGTCACCGTGAATACGCTGCTGATTCTCACGGAATTGCTTGACCGCATTGAGCGAGCGCTCCGAGCCATCTTCTGCAGAGGCAACGATGCTGGCTGCCCCAAGACACACGATAAGCAGAAACTGGGAAAAAACTTTCATATGCACCTCTGACTGATTGACTGAGCAAACGTGGAAACGAACGCTCCGAAGACAGTCCCATGCTAAGCATTGGCACCTAACATGAGCATGAGGCACGAATTACAATCCTGTCAGACAGGGGCGGTGGTGCCGCCCCTGAATGTCATTACAGCACCTGAAGCGGATACTCGACGATCACACGTACTTCATCGAGGTCGCTTTCGTAAGCCGTAGCGCGAGTGTTCATCTGACGCACACGCACGGACAGATCCTTCATGGAGCCTTCAAGGAACACGTATTTGACCTCAAGATCACGCTCCCAGCGCTTCTGATCGGTCAGCGGGTTACCAGTGTCATCCGTGCGCATATACGTGCTATTGGCATTGGAATAATCCGCATCACGTCCCAGCGCATAACGCGCCATGAAACTCAGCCCTGGCACACCGAAGTCAGCCATGTCCAGGTCGTAGCGCACCATCCAAGAGCGTTCCTTGGGCGAGTTGAAATCGCTGTACTGAAGGGAGTTGTCGAGGAAAATTGAGTCGGACTGGCGCAAGTAATCAAAGTCGTCATCGCCGTTGTTGCGCTGGTGAGACAGTGCTATACGGTGTGCGCCGAATTTGACGCCGATGCTACCGCTATAGATGTTATTGCTGAAATCACCCAACAGCTTCTTACCTTCGTCGGTGGCGTTGTAGTAATTCAGGCCGCCAAACAGTAACAAATCTTCGGAGAGTGGGTAAGTCCACGACATACCAGCGTAGTACTGATCCCAAGCATCCTTCAAGCGGCTGCTATAAAGGCTGAAGCCTAAGTTGTCGTTGAGCTCGTAGTCACCACCAAAATAGCCGATCCAGGGAGAGTCCACCTGCCCGGCATAAAATGTCGCGAACTCTCCACGCGAGGTACTTTCCTGCGGCTGGCTCATGGCATGCAGACGACCGCCTTGTAGGGTTAGGCCATTAACGCTTTCGTTGACGACTGTCACCCCTTTGAAGCTCTGCGGCAGCAAACGAGAGTCCCCGTAGTGCACGACAGGCGTGGTTGGGAATACATCACCTGCTTTGACGACTGTATCAGCGAAGCGCGCCTTAACTGCGGCCCCCACTTTCGAGTACGAATCCTCGGCACGATCATCGCTATTGACCGGGAACATGTTGACGCTACCACCGGGACCATAACGTCCATCACCAGTATCAAGCTTCAGACCCAGTCCAGCATAGGCGTCGATGCCGAAACCAACGGTTCCCTGCGTGAAGCCGGACTCGAAGTTGGCCATGATGCCGTGCGCCCAAGCTTCGGTGTAACTGCTGCGCTCACCGTTGGGTAGTACCCTGGCCTCCCCTTTACGGAAGTCCCGGTTAAAATAAAAGTTTCGGTTAAGAACATTCAGGCTACTTCCTTCGATGAAGCCTTCTGCGGCCTGGGAATCGGATGCCTGAGCCATTGCGCTTGCACCCAATGCCAACGCGGAGATGATCGCCATAGTGAGAGGATTTTTTTTCATGCATTGCTCCTGATGCTTACCGGCAGTTCTGGGATTGACATAGGCCGATTTCTTTTTGTGGGTTTGGCACCTCTATCCTTGCAATCTCCAGATAACTCGAAGATGAGCGCTGCATTACAATTTCGTAATCAAAGAACCTGTTCATTTCCAGGCTGTCGCGAAACCATCAATCTAGACGCTGTCAAACTGCTCTAGCGGCAGTATCAGGTTCTCGCGCTGACGTCCCCTGGAAACCACATTATGAAAATTGGTGAACTCGCTAGACGAGCCGGCTGTCCAGTCGGAACCATTCGCTACTATGAGCATCAGGGATTACTACCCAACCCCTCGCGCAACAACAGTAACTATCGCTTATATGGCCAGCTGCACTTCGAACGCCTGACATTCATCCGCAATTGCCGTGCACTCGACATGACATTGGAAGAAAAATAGGTCGATTGCTGGCCATGCATGATCGGCCGCATGCGAGTTGCGCGCTCATTAGTACACTGGTGGAGGAACACATCGCTCATGTGGAGGCACGCATTCAGAACTTGCAGGCACTGCATGAACAGTTGCGCGAATTACACGGGCACTGCAAGGGGGGAGGTGAAAAGTCGGCATGCTGTGGCATCGTGCTCCGGTTGAGCAGCCACGGTAACAATTTATCTTTATCAACCGATGAAAAAGCGAATTGAAGTGAGGCATGTTGCCCCTTCTGCACAGAACAGAAGAGGCAACTTTGGATGGTTTAAAGCAGTGGCAAGCTGTACGTCACATATAACCGATTCTCATCGACGTCTGCCCCAACATTGCCACGCAGACTGGCATTGCGCAGAGAGAAGCCGAGTCCCTTCAGTGATCCTTCCTGCAGAACATAATCGAGGCGCAGGTCACGTTCCCATTCGCTGCGCTCACCCTGTGCGCTGTCGACATTGTCACCCGACAAATACATCACCGAGGCTTTTAGCCCCGAGATACCCACCTTGCCAAAGTCATAGGCATAGCCGGCCAACCAAGTGCGCTCGCCAGCACTGAGGAATTTACCACCACGACCGATCTGCCGATCGGTGATCAGGTAACTGGTTGCCCCGTCGCCAGCATTCAGGTACGGGAAGGCGCTATCGCCGGACACCTGCTGATAACCCGCGCTCAGCTCATGACCGCTATGGCTGTAGGTGAACAAGGCACTCCAGGTACGGTTATCTACCTCACCACGCTTGCTGTCACCGACCGTCCAGTAACCGTTGCTGCGATAGCCCTCAGCCCGGCCGCTCTCACTGCTGTTCTTGCCATCGGAGGTGCTGTAGAAGTAACGCAGGTCGGTCTTGAGATTGCCACCGCCCAGTGCGTAGTTGTGGATCAATCCCAGGAAATGTTGCTTGTAGAAATCTTCCAGATTGCCGAAGTAATACTGAGCGGTGAGATCCTTGGTGACCTTGTAGTCGCCACCCGCGAAATAGAACGTATTGACGAACTGTCCAGTGGTTGCATTGTTGGATCCGGCGATGGACAAGCCACGTGAGTCAGTCGAGCTCCGACCTTTTGCGTGCTCCAACTGACCGGCTGTCAAGGTCAGCCCTTCGATCTCGTTGGAGACGATCTGACCACCTTCGAACAACTGCGGCAACAGGCGACCATCGTTGAAAGTCACCACCGGCAACTTCGGCTGCAGAGTGCCTAGGCGCAACTCGGTCTTGGAAAGACGTGCCTTGGCCGTTACACCGGCCTTGCTATAGTCACTGACCGCAGAACCATCGCTATCCAGCGGGAACAGGGCGCCAGGGTTACGATCAATACCTGCCTTGCCCGACCGGCCACCGCCATCGAGGCGTACCCCCAGCAGGCCAATGGCATCAATCCCCAGGCCGACCGTCCCTTCGGTGAAGCCAGACTGATAGTTGAGGATGAATCCCTGCCCCCACTCCTGAGTAGATGGAATGTCGCGATCACGCACATCCTCATTGAAGTAGAGGTTGCGCATATCGAGCGTCGCCTTGCTGTCTCCGAGAAAATCGGCGGAAGCAGCCTGACTGAGTGCCGCCGCCGTGATGGCCAGTGCCAGGGTGGATCGTTTCATGCTTTATTCTCTAATTGTCATGGGTGAGGCATCGTTGTTCTTGTAACCATGTTGTCGAGTTCGCCATGTAGCTTCACTGACCGTCATCAGGCAGAAACCACTGCCACCGCTCCTCGAACGCAGCCTGGATCAACGCCACCAGCCCAACGACGTCCTCGCGCTGCGCGGACAATGGTGCGCAGGACAGCCAGATCGATTGCCTCATGGGCTGCGTGAAGAGGGTGGGTAGCGATTGCAGGTTCGCATCGAGATGAGTGATGTAGTTCGGCATCAGACCAACGCAGGCGGCATGCTTGACCAGTTCCATCGCCCACTGCTGAGAATGCACTCGCGTCACTGCGCTGCGCCTTGAGTCCACCAGAGCATTCCACGGTGAGAACAGGGCCGATGTCGGGATATCGGCCTGCTGAACCAGCATGTAGTCATTCAGATCTTCGAGGCTGGCGGGGAGGCGCCGCTCACGCGCATAGCGCTTGGCTATGCACGCCTGAAAGTCGATGCAGGCCAGACGCTGCGGTCGCGTCATGGCGAAACCTGGGTCGGGTCGAGTCTGATTCGGATCGGCCAACCAGATCATGACCTCACTCTGCATTAACGGGCCACGTTCCTGGCGGATCAGTTCCAGGTGCACACCAGCATCCCTACGCAGAAAGGCCACCAGATGCCGTCCCAGAATATCGTTGAGCACCCTGTCGGGTAACGCCAAACGAAGCTTGGGTTTTTCAAGCAACGCGGCCTCTGGCCGCAAATCTTGATACTGGGCAGCCAGCTCTGCCTGCAAAGAACGACCGCGTACCGTTAGAGCAAGGGCGCGCTCCTGATACACGAAGAGCGCCTCTCCAACAGTTTTCTCGAGCCGCTGCAACTGCCTGCGTAGCACCATGGGAGGCAGGTTCAGACTGCGAGCAGCCTGCTTAAAACTGGCACAGCGCGCAGTCGTCAGGAAGCTTCTGGCCACCTGCCGTTCGACCTCAGCCACGGCAGCCCCCATAAGCGCCGTCCGGTATTCGATTCGATGTGTGACCCAGAAGCATCATGTAAGGCAGATGAGAAGTGATTGCGTGCAAGCAAGCCTACTCACCACCACCTATCACCAGCCTTGCTGGAAAATTACTTATCTGTAATGCGGGAACGTGACCCTCACCGAGCACTCAAACTTCGGCTGGTCTAGCTGGATCGCCCTTACCTTCGGCGTAGGGGTCATCACAGCCTGCGGTTTCACCAAACGGTAATTGAAGTGAAACCACCCACGGACGATTACCGAAAAGCCCCAACACCCGCCAACTCTGGGCTGGCAGAACCAGCCTACACCCCGCAATCAAAACGTCACAAAACAGACCAATAACCGTCACCCGAACTGCAAAGCATCGCGTCGCCAACACCCAGCACTCGGCGATAAGGAGCCATGCATGTTGATCAAAAGCACCCAACTCTCCCCACTAGCACTCGGCATTCTGCTAAGCCTGCCGGCCTTCTCGGTAATGGCCGGCACGGTCACCACCGATGGTGCTGACATCGTTATCAAGACCAAAGGTGGCCTGGAGGTCGCGACGACCGACAAGGCATTCAGCTTCAAGATCGGTGGGCGTCTACAGGCCGACTATGCGATGTTCGACGACTACTACACCCGTAATGGCAACGCTGCCGATGCGGCATACTTCCGTCGCGCCTATCTGGAATTGGGTGGCACTGCTTACAAAGACTGGAAGTACCAGGTCAACTATGACCTGTCACGAAACACCGGTAACGACAGCGCAGGTTATTTCGATGAAGCCAGCGTGACCTACACTGGTTTCAGCCCCCTGAACATCAAGCTCGGGCGTTTCTACACCGACTTCGGCTTGGAAAAGGCTACCAGTTCCAAATGGACGACAGCCCTGGAACGCAACCTTTCATACGACCTGGCCGAATGGACAAATGACAACTCGGGCATGGGCGTACAGGCCAGCAGCGTACTCGCTGACAGCGTGTTCCTGTCAGGCAGCGTTTTCAGCGAGAACAATAACGATACCGACGGCGACAGCGTCAAACGCTACAACGCTCGCGGCGTTTTTGCGCCGTTGAACCAACCGGGTAACGTTCTGCATGTAGGCCTGCAGTACGCCTATCGCGACCTCAGTGGCAGTGCAGTGGATACTCGCATTCGCTCGCGTATGGGGATGCGCGGCGTCGATACCAACGGTGGCAACAGTGCCGGCGCCAACGGCAACCGTGCGCTGTTCGGTGGTAGCGCGGCCACTGCCGACCTCTGGGAAGACGATGCCGTTTGGGGCGTAGAAGGTGCATGGGCACTGAATGCCTTTTCGATTCAGGGCGAATACCTTAGCCGCACACTCAAGGCCGATCAGGCTAGCAGCGATATAGACGCCAAGGGCTACTATGTGCAGATGGCCTATACGCTCACAGGTGAGCCGCGCCTCTATAAACTCGATGGAGCCAAGTTCGACACCATCAAACCTGCCAACAAACAGTTAGGCGCATGGGAGTTATTCTACCGATTCGACTCGATCAACATAGAAGATGACAACGTGACCAGTAGTAGCGCGACACGGCAGGTCGGTGACGCGGCTGGCAAGGCACACACCCTGGGCGTCAACTGGTACGCCAACGACGTCGTGAAGGTCAGTGCCAATTACGTAAAGTCCAGCACCGACAAGGTCAGCAACTCGGTCGGCGACGACAGCGGTGATGGGGTAGTCATGCGTTTGCAATACGCCTTCTGAGCCAGTAGCAGGCAGGTGAAGATGCTTTCACCTGCCTGCTACTGGCATTTCGCGATTGTAATTTTGGTGCAATGCCTAAGTAAGGCCCGGATCGCTAATGTTTGCGTCGAAAACATTAGCCAATGGGCCTACTTATGAATCTGCTTAAACGCTCCCTTTCTATCGCTCTTCTACTCACTGCATGCAGTACTTACGCGCAGTCCTTTCCCGATGAAAAGGTCAGACAGATCGAGCAGAAAAGCATCGCGATTGCTGAGAAGTACGCCGACAGTACCGGTAAACCAGTGCCGGAAATCCAAGACTATCGTTATGGCATGAAGCTGAACGTAGCCAAGGTCATCTACCAAAGCCCGAAAATTGAGTACTGCGGTGTGATACCTCAGATCATGGTTTTTGAAGACACAAGCGAAGAATTGCGAAGTATTCGCTACCGGGGTCTCGGCGAGTGCCGTAATCAGCGCTAACGATATTGGTCTGTCTCGGAACTGGTGGACAGGTAGTTAAGAGCTACTGCTCGCATTTCGCCGCTCAAACTCCATCGGACTGAGATACCTGGCCGCGGTGCTGGATCTGCATACACGGCGGGTGATCGGCTGGGCGTTCTCGGCCAAGCCAGATGCTGACCTTGTGATCAAGGCGCTGGACATGGCCTACGAGCAGCGCGGCAAGCCACAGCAGGTGCTGTTTCATTCGGATCAGGGCAGCCAGTACGCCAGTCGCCTGTTCCGGCAACGACTCTGGCGCTACCGGATGCAGCAGAGCATGAGCCGCCGGGGGAATTGTTGGGACAATTCGCCAATGGAGCGCCTGTTCCGCAGCCTGAAGTCGAAGTGGATCCCGTCGACGGGCTACCTGGCGGCGCAGGAGGCGCAACGGGACATCAGTCATTACCTTATGCACCGCTACAACTGGATCAGGTCGCATCAGTACAACGGCGGGCTACCGCCCGCCGTGGCCGAAGAAAAACTCAACCTACTGTCCGGGATGGGTTGACCACTACAAGATGATCACTCGGCAGTGCATTGAAGATATCGTAGACGGCGCGATTAAGTCCGGTTACCAGGCAGTTGCCGGGAATGAACCGCAGTATGGTGTGACATACCCCATCCTAATTGTGTTGGATCCTGCGATCCTCACACCGCCGATTGAAGTTTAAATCTGCTCGATACACTTGTACCTTTCGTAAGGTGATATCAGGTCGCCTTGGGCCGTGATTTCCAGAAGAGCGCCCTGAAAGGCTGTAGCCGCTGACCTATCTACACGACTCCGCCATGCTCAATAGCATGCAGCACTCGCTTGGCACTTTGATATCCAGCCGCAGTCCGACTCATACTCCTAGGGGTTGCTCCCCCCAAAGCGATGTTAGGCCGATCCATCCAGTCAAAGGCCTGCTTGTGGTCTACAAACACCTCTTGGGCTAGTCGTTCAAGCATGGCGTCTACCATTGCCTCGCTGGACTCTCTCATCGTCCCCCCTATTGAGATGGGTTTGCCTCCTAACCTCACCAACTGAGCCTTAATTGGTATCAGAGGACTAGCCGGGGCCACTCAGGTTACCCTTGATACTCGGCATCAAGAGCAGGTGCTACTGCAGGCTCTGTGGCACTTGCCACAGGTGACCTGCTCCTCGGGTCTCAGTACCGCGTTGGTCGTAGTAGGGGCCGTTCTCCGATCAGGAGACGGCTATGGCAAAGCGAGGTCACCCTAAAAGGGCCTCCTCGTACCATGTTTCATCACCGGTATAAACGCCCGGGAGAGGAAGCTCATGGGCCGCACATCGAAGGTAGCATGATCCTATCCCCATCAAAACGCCCATCGGGCTGGACGCTGGGCTATCCTTGGGTGGAGCACCAACTGCGACAACTGAACTCATCTACACAAGGATGTTAATAGTGAAGTTTGATCTGAGGAGCGCAATTAATAGCATTTCTGATGTGGTCATGAATCGCCCCGCCCCGCTACGGGAGTTCGATCAGATCTACATGAAAGTAGCTGACATGGTCGTCCAGGCCGAGTACGTCGCTCGTGTTTTCAACAACAAGAAGGTCGTTTTCGTGGGAGACGGCGACGGCATCGCCCTTTCAGCCGCCCACCTCAAGGCACAAGGTGTGATCGACTATGGCCCCTCGTCGATTACGCTATTGGACTTTGATGAACGCATCGTTAACTCAGTTCTTCGGTTCGGCGAAAAGCTGGCTCCGAAAGTGGCTATCACTGCTCACCTCTACAACGTAGCCGATCCGCTTCCCACCGAGCATTTTGGAGCCTACGACGGCTTCCACATAAACCCTCCATGGGGTGCGAGCAATGCCGGTCAGAGCGTCACCGCATTTCTGGAGCGTGGCAGCCAGGCCACCCATGACAAGGGCTTGGGAATTGTAGTGATCGCGGATGATCCCGACCTTGCTTGGACTCAAGAGGTGCTCCGCGACACTCAGAAACGAGCAATCGACCTTGGCTACGTTGTCTCCGAGCTGCTGCCCCAACTGCATCTTTATCACCTGGATGATGCCCCTGATTTGCGCTCGTGCTCGTGCCTATTTCGCAGGGTACAACCAGACCTGATGGAGAAGTCCTCCGAAAAGCTTTCGAGCGATCGCCTGCGCAATTTCTATGGAAAGAACAATCCGCTGACCTACAAGTACGTGAGGGAGAAGCCAGACCTCAATGTCAACCGGGAGGCAGAACAGCGCTATTCACTTGAACATTACCTGGAGACTCCAGATGCCTAACCCGCTCACTGATGGACAGGGTGTGATTTTCATGAAGGTAGGCCTCCATGCCTCGGAGACTCTTGAAGATATCGTTAAGAGGAAGCAGCGAGAGTACGAGCAGGCCGGGTCAATCTTCTGGGGATATGGCGGGAGCTCCTGCCACCCCAAAACGATGGTGCAACCATTCGGCAGGACGATGGAGGAAGCAGGGAAGCACCTCCTAATCATCATGCACGAGATGAACTCGAAGCATACAGCCCCGCCAGTGGCCGCTGCTGAGTATTCGGAAGATGGCGTCGACTGGCTTGCGGTTCCAAAGGGTATTGAAGTCCGCGGCTCACGCTATGCCCTAGTCCTCGATGAGCTGTTGATTGATGAGTTTGAGGTAAACCTCAACGAGTTTGAGGTCGGGCTCGGACAATCCCGGGGCAAAGCTGCTTCTGACTACCTGAAAGGTCAGAACGATAAGGGCTGTCTGATTTTCCATGAGCCCCATATTCCTCCCCCCCCAGAGCAGCGCATCACCAAGCAAATAGGGCTCATTGCCAGGGTGAAGCCACCGTATGCCGTCTTCTTAAGGAACTGACAGAGGGTCGAGCGTTGGGAAAAATCATCTACCTGACTGGGGCCCCGGCCACAGGGAAATCCACGCTAACTGCAGACCTGATTATGCGGGCTTCGCAGGTAACTGTTTTCACGTACAGCAAGGAGCTCGCCCGGGTTACCTCAACACGAGTCGGCCCGGTAACCCAAAACGATATGAGGGAGCAGTCAGCCAAGCTGATAACTCGAGAAGACGTTGAAGTGGTAGATGTCGAGCTTATTCAGGAAGCAAGGCGTCTCAAACAAGCCGATGGCTACCTGGTCATCGATTCGCACCCCGTCACGATCGAATCCTTCGGCTTTAGGGTTACCCCCTTCACCAAAGAGATGCTCCAACAGCTAGCTCCTGATGTGATTGTTTGCCTTTATGCTGATGCCGAAACTCTGGCCTCACGCATCAAGGCTGACCCTGCTGGCCGCCCATTACCACCGAAATCAGAGCTTGAACGGCACGTTGATCTACAGAGTCAGGTCGCCTCGATCTACGCCATTGAGACCGGAGCATCTCTGTACTTTCTGGATGCCTCAAAATCACGAGCAGAGGTGTTGAGCAACTTTCTGAAGGTCACTCGCATACCCGAGCTCAAATAGCAGCGCTTAAGCTTTGGTCAGCGCAGAAAAGATCGAAAGTAATGGGGCTTCGACTCTCCGAGCTACGCTTACTGCGCAGCTTGGTTACAAGCCTATTCCAATCCTCCACGGTTCCGTAGGATGAGACCTCAACGATGGCCTCAACATCGCATTGGGTAAGCAGGGCTGGATCAGAAAGCTGTACCGAATAGGGTGCAGCCATGTTGGCGGTAAAACTCACCGGATACTTCTTAGCAACGTTCCCGCTGACCGCATACTCAGCGTTTCGCACTACCGCTGTCACCTGAGACGCCCCCAGCGGCTTGTCACTTGAGAAGTTCCTCAGGAATGCGGCCGTGACCTGCATTTCCGTCCCCCCGCCCAAACTGTCGACGGATCGGCACACCAGTGCGTAATGGCTGGATTTTCGCCGACCAGAAGGCAAATCAGCTCGACTGGTGATCAACACATGCTTCGGCAATGGCTGGGTATTACCTCGCTCATCGACCCAGCTATTCCAGACCAACACATCACCCGGCGTCACATCGATGGCCTTCGCCTTACTAGGCATGGGAGAAAACAAGACCTGAATTTCGCCATCCATAGACCCGGCTGCGTCGCGAGCATTGTCACCTAGCGATTGGCCTATACCCCAGAAAAACAGCCCATCGCCCAACTGACGCTCCCACTCCTTGCGGCGAATGATCAGGTCGAGAGCCTCGCCTGATTCGACACCCATTTTGGTCCAGCAGAAGGTAGAGGGAATCATCGCAGTGGTTTCCAAGATTGGTAGCAGACAGTCTACCAAATTCTATTCATCTATTAAATAAAATAGCATATATTGAATATCATGAATAGAAATCATATCCACGAGTCTTATGCCCGTCTTTCCACTGCCTTACGGCAGGACTCCCGCAACGATTCTGAAATAGCGCGGCTAAGCGGGGTTTCTCAGCCCACGATTTGGCGTCTCCGCAACCAAAGCACCGCGAGGATAAGAGCTAGCGGCCAATTCATTAAGCTATGCGCCTTCTACCAGCTTAATGAATTGCAGGAGCCGCTGCGTGAGGCTTCATTGGAGGGCGAGCTAAAGGGTGCAATAATGAACATCTGGGACGGCTCGGAAGCCCATGCGCGGGCCTTGATCAAGGTTATTCGAAGCCTCAAAGGGCTCGCTCAACCTCAGCACACGCCCGAGACCACCACTGAAGGAGGTCGAAATGCCGAACACGCACATTGACCGTATTTTCGGAGTGCTCGAGTCAGCAGGCTATCCACGAGATTTCCAGCATTCGCTTCTTCCTCACTGGGTAACCAGCGAAGTGCTCCAGGATGAAGGAGCAACCCTTGAGGTAGCGGCTATTTTGGCGAAGCGGCTGGGCCTGAGAGTCGCCCCCCTCTTTGCTGATAACCCAGGCCTTGAAGAGCTTCGCAGACGAGATACGAAGTACAAGCGCTCGATCCCTAACAAATCCAAGAACCTCAATGCTGCGACATCACTTGCCATGTTCGTAGCTGAATCGGTTGCCTACGCGACCCCCTTCAAATATCAGCCGTTCCCTACTGATCCGTTTGAGCTGCGAGCAGAAATCCTAGGTACTGAGGGCGGTAATTGGCTCGGCCTGCGTAACGCGCTGCAAGCATGCTGGCGACATGGCGTACCAGTGATCTATTTGGATCACGTCGGGGAAGGTCTTCCCAAGATGGACGGCATGGTCACCGCCGTAGATGGCCGACCAGTCATCATCCTGTCCAAGAAGAGCACATCTTGGGCTTGGCAGCTGTTCATCATCGCCCACGAGATTGGTCATTGCGCTCTGGGACACATAGGGCCGGACGAGATACTCATTGATGAGTCTCTCGGGGAGCAATCGTATGCTCTCGATGATCCGGATGAAGATGAGCAAGCAGCTGACCACTTCGCCATCACCCTGCTCAACGGCAGGGAAAACGCGACCTATACCTCTGGAACAAGCAGCATGTCCGCACGGGGCCTAGCGCTGGCCGCTATGGATTATGGCAAAGCGAATAAGGTGGACCCAGGCCACGTAGTCCTCAACTTCGCTAAGCACAACGATGCTTGGCCCTTGGGAATGGCAGCCACAAACATGCTGCAGGAGGGAAAGCCCCCGGCGGGTATAGTCATCAACGACTTGCTATGGAGATGCATTGAGCATAGAGCCCTCCCCGATGACACCCTAGGACTGCTAAGCCGCGTGGCACCGGCCAAATAGGGGCTCGTATGGCGCTTAATCTCTTCGTAGACAACGACGTGATTTTGAAGCTTGCCCAGTACGGGATCCTCGAGCGCCTGCCCGAGCTATTTAGCGACCAGAGCGAGCACGTCCAATTAATTGTTCTGGACTCTGCCAAATACAAGCTCCTACCTAGGCGCAGTCGCTTGGAACTCTGTGGAAGCGAGGAAGTGGCTCTTCAGGTTGAGCATTTTCTTGATAGCGCTACGAAGTTGTCGCCTAGCGTGGTTGACCTCAATACGTTAGAGATCTTCAACGCTGCGCCAGGAATCGATGCTGGAGAGGCACTCCTTTTCGCTGCAGCGGCAGGCGATGACAACGGCAGGGTACTAACAGGGGATAAGCGCGCGCTATCCAGCCTACTAGCCCAGGATCCCATGCAGCTTACCTCCTGGCTGACCAACAAGCTGATCACTCTGGAAGCGCTGATCCAAGGATTTGCCCACCTAGATCTACCGGCCATCCAACACATGGTTAGAGCCAACGCCGGCGTAGATAAGGCCCTCACAAATGCGTTCGGCGTATCCGCCCCAGCTTCCAAAGACAGCGTGCAGGCTGGCCTTCAATCCTACATTGAGCACTTAAGGAAAAGCTTGGGAGGGCTCATAAATAGCGGCCCTCCGTTTACCTAGCTTGCCCCCTGGCTCGACGGCGCTCCATACGATCTATGCGTTGGTTCAGGCGACTTCGTCAGAACTGAGTGTTCTGGAGCGTTTCAGCTACTGCGGCAGAATGCTTGGCCCTACCTTTGGTTGCAGTGACCTTCTGGGTGGTTGTAATTACTTCAATCTTGAGGGCGAAGTCATTGGCATAGGGACGGTTCTGAAAGAGCTGCCGGAGGTAAGCTACAAATCGCTCAGCTAGCTCGACGCTATCCAGGTAGAGCGCCTTGTACGAGAGGCGACCGGTAGGGCTCGCATAGAGCCCGGCAACGATGTCCTCATCTCTATAGTGGGGATTACTAAGATTCGACGGGATAAGACGGTGGGGTATCTCGACTCGAACCGTCGCGTACTCCACGACCGATTTGTTCGGAAAATCCCCAGCGCTACGCAACTTCTTTGAGTCGGTCACGACATCAGTCCTTTACTGTCAAAAAATTATTGTGACGTTATCACGCCTGAAGCAAACCACATCGAAGCCCAAATAGCTGCTTGGCCCCAAAGCTACGCAGGATATTGCCGATGTATAACGATGTCGCCAACAAAGGTTAACGCAGCATCCCACTGCGTCACTGCGATCTTTGGCCAGCCGTCTTGAGCTCCGTCCGGGCTAAAAAAGACCGGCAGCCCTCTTCACGCTCAGTACAGCTCGGATGATCATGAGGCTTGCTCACACCCAAAGGTCGCAATATCCTTTTCGCAGGTCGGCTCAACCACACCTGCCACCGGGTGAAACGAAGCTGCGGTAATACCCTTACGTCTTCCCCATCAGGGTCGAAGTGTAATCGGTGGCCATGACCCGTTTATTGGGAGAAGGCTCTATGCTCTTCGTGCCTCCGTGCGCTAACGCGCTCCGTACTGTAAAAACCCGCCTGTCTACTGTTCTTCCCCATATATCGTCGTCGCACCTCACCGAAGCCCTCGCGTCCTCTGCTGGCTTTAGAACCAATGCAGCTCTTCGGGCATCACTCTGGGAGCCAGGAAAGGATCCCGCGTCCTTTCCGGCGCTTGAATTTCACGATGGGAAGTTCCTAGAGCGACTACGCCAATTTGACTACGAGGACACCGGAGAGTGGCCTGGCTTTTCTCGCTTTGCAAAGCAGAAATGGATCGGCACGATGTACCGTTCAGAACGTGCAATGTGTGCGCGAAATCTGTTAACCGCAGCGATTATTTCCGGACTCACTCAACGCCTGTTCGGGTTAGGCGCTAAGGAGAACTTCTGGCCAGGCGCTGACATCGACAATCGAACCGGCCGATCCAAGACCGGTACCTTTTTCCATGTATGGATGCCGGAGGGGGTACCGACGCTGGCCTGGGTGGACGATAACGGGATGGGTGAGCTCACCGTCAAAGTCGCATGCTGGCCAAAGGATGATCGTATTCGCTATTCGGGTGGGTTTGAGTCTGGTGAGGCGACTGCAATTGGTTGGCTTGAACGGGCGAACGGCACCTGGATCATGAACGACCACCGTGGGGGTATCGATCTAGCCGTTCGCCGGACGGTACAGGGGCGAATCGCCCGGGCAATTTCGCCAACCATAGGGTTCCAGGATCAAGGAGCCTTCATTTTCTGAGTAAGCAGCACCCTGATGATATGGGGTGATAACTGGAGAAGCCGCCTTTGCAGGCGACTTCTTCCGTGAGGTATGAATCATCTCTCCCATGAGGGCAATGCAGCCGTTGAGCAAAAAATGATCAATTATCTATGCAGAGATAATTCTAGATAATTCACACATGGCCAAGCACGGTGCTATGTACGGCCCAGTCGAATCATGTACTGGCAAGGTGCTATTTATGCATATGCGGGTACGTGCTAAAGCTGTGCTTGAGGATCGGCCTTGAAGTCAGGGCTCAAATGACTGGATGCCAGGGATAGATCTATGCCTTACGAGATTCGTGATTGGGAAGAGATCGCCGGTGACTTCGAGCGGGGTACCGTTCTGGTCGGCAACGGGGCAAGCATCGCGGTCGATAGAAACTTTGGCTATGACGCCCTCCTGCAGGAAGCTCGTCGGCGAGGCTTGCTTACGGCCCAGGTAGAAGACCTTTTCAGGTCATTCGATACAAATGACTTTGAGTTGGCGCTGCGCCTGGTTTGGCATGCAACCATGGTCAATTCTGCGCTTCAGATTCCTGATGGCGTCACACGTCAGGTGTACCAAGAAATTCGCCACGCGCTCATTGAAACCGTGCGTGCTGTGCATCCTGCTCACGCCAATGTAGCTGCTCGCCTTCCAAGTATGTACCGCTTCCTGAAGCAGTTCAGAACGGTCCTTTCTCTGAACTACGACCTGCTTGTGTACTGGACAATGACCTACGGGCTAGACGTGCAGGATCAACATAGGTTCAAGGACTGCTTCTTGGATGGAAGCTTCGACGATGACTGGGGGCGCTTTAGAAGGAATGCTGGGGAGCGGGCAAATACGCTGGTCTTTTACCCCCACGGTAACTTGGCTCTGTATCGAGACGTGTTGGACAGAGAGGGCAAGATTCATGATCGGGGTGCCGGACTTCTTGGGGCAATTCTCCATGCTTGGAGCTCTGGCAATTTCATTCCCTTGTTTGTCAGCGAAGGTACTTCGGCTCAGAAGCTCTCGGCGATCCAGAACAGCTACTACCTATCCACGGTTTACCGGGAGGTTATCCCGTCGTTAGAGGGAGCTCTCGCCATCCTCGGCTGGGGAATGGGGGCACAGGAGGCACATCTACTCCAGCGGCTTTCGAAATCGAATGTGGCTCGGGTTGCGTGTTCGGTCTACCAGCGCAACCAACAGTTCTGTGAAGATGCGTTCCGTACTCTGAGAGAGCACTTGGGTGAAGAAATTGAGGTTGTGTTTTTTGACAGTGCTTCTGCCGGGTGGGCAGTCGTCTAGCGCCAATCTGAACGCGCTAGAGAATGAAGGTTGATGCGAGAAGGTTTCATGAAGAAAAAGCTGCAGCTAGCACTCCGCAAATACGAGCCGATCCCTCCTACACTTCAGGGAGCGACCGAAGACAAGGCCAAAAATATCATCGATCTGGACCTTGCTGGCCTGTATCACCACTTCTATCTCGATACCTACGGCACTCAACCCCCATCTCCAGATCCAGCTCATTTTGAGCACACGAGGTTCTTGATGCCGGATGACGAGCTTCGCTTTCAAGGTGATGGTGTGGGTGCTTCAACCAATGCCAGGAGGAGCAAATCCAGCGAGATGGGGCAAGCATTCTGTCGTTGGTTTCTGCACGAGCATGTGGGGATTAAGTACTTCGCGCATTTGGATAGATTGATTGATGACCCTAGTAAGAACCTGCAGGGATTCACTGTAGAGCGTGCTGCACCAGGGGACATTCCCGACTACCTATGTAGTGATGGAGCGGGCTCTGTTGTGCTTGCTGAGGCGAAAGGACGCTACTCCTCAGTAGGCTGCGGATTCCACACCATCCGGCCACCCAGTCCACGCTCATCTGGCCAGGCATTCCACGGCCATCTGGCCACCTGTTCCACGCTCATTCGGACAGGCAGTCGGAGCGCAGCGACGCAGGGGTGGCATTGTTAGTCCGGGTTGGCTGGCGTCGTCAATTTCTGCGTCCGTTTGCGCATTGATTCACCCTTCAGATTGATCCGATAAGCGTTGTGCACCAGGCGGTCGAGGATGGCATCGGCCAGGGTCGGATCGCCGATCAGTTCGTGCCAGTTGTCCACCGGCATCTGGCTGGTGACGATGGTCGAGCGCTGGCCGTAACGGTCGTCCAGTAGCTCCAGCATGTCGCGCCGTTGCTCGCCGGTGAACGGGGCCAGGCCCCAGTCGTCGAGGATCAGCAGGTCGGTCTTGGCGTAGCTGCTCATCAGCTTGGCGAAGCGGCCGTCGCCATGGGCCAGACCCAGTTCTTCCAGCAAACGTGGCAGGCGCAGGTAGCGCACGCTGTAGCCCTCCCGGCAGGCCTGGTGGGCCAGGGCGCAGGCCAGCCAGGTTTTACCGACACCGGTGGGGCCGCCGATGATCAGGTTGAGGCCGTCGCGCAGCCACTGACCACTGCTCAGTTGCAAGATCAGCGCCTTATCCAGTCCGCGCGGGCTGCGGTAGTCGATGTCTTCGAGGCAGGCGTTGTGCTTGAGCCGGGCCTGGCGCAGGCGGCTGCTCAGGCGCTTGTCATCGCGTTCGGTCAGCTCGCGGTCGACCAGCAGGCCGAGGCGTTCTTCGAAGCTCAGGCTGTCGATGTCCGGGGTTTTCAGTTGTTCATTCAGCGCCTTGAGCATGCCGTGCAGGCGCAGGGTTTGCAGCTTGTCCAGGGTCGGATGGGGCAGCATGGTGGGATTCCTTGGGGTCAGTGGTAGTAGGCGGATCCGCGCAGGTTGGCGTGGTCGTCCGGCAGCAGCGGCAGGTTGGTTTGAGCTAGCGGCAGGTTTTCCAGCCCCTGGCGCAGGATCGATTCGAGGCTCTTGTAGCTGCACGTGCCGAGGCTGATGGCGCGACGGCAGGCCAACTCCAGACGCGCCTCACCGTGGGTTTTACCCAGGCGCAGGATGCCCAGGCAGGCCCGGTAGCCCTGCTGCGGATGGATGCGCCGTTCGAGGATGTGCCGGATCACGCCGGCGGTGTTCGGCCCGGTCTGCTCGGCCCAGCGGATCAGCCGTTGCGGCGTCCACTCGGCATGCTCGCGATGGCTCTTGGGCATGTGCTCGGCCTGCGTGCTGTGCCTGCCCTTGTGCATTGAGCGCAGGTGGCTGGCCACTCGCTGGTTGGCGTGGAAAAACTCGACGGTGCGCGCCGTCAGGCGCACCTCCAGCTGCTTCTTCACCAGTTGATACGGCACCGAGTAGTAATGCCCATCGACCTCGACGTGGTAGTCGATGTGCACCCGCGCCTTCTTCCACTCGGCGTAGACGTAGGGTTGCTCCGGCAGGGGGCGCAGCGCCGGACGATCCAGGCTGTCGAAGGCCGACTGCCGGGAGCCCGGCAGCTTCTTGAACGGGCGTTGGTTGAGCCGCTCCAGCAGCCCGGCGATGGCCGTGTTGAGTTCATCCAGGGAGAAGAACTGCCGATTCCTCAGTGCGGCGAGGATCCAACGCTCGACCACCTGCACGCCGACTTCGGCCTTGGCCTTGTCGCGCGGTTTGCGTGCCCGCGCCGGCACCACCGCCACGCCATAGTGCTCGGCCAGATCGCGGTAGCTGGGGTTGATGTCCGGCTCGTAGCGGTGACTCTTGCTCACCGCGCTGCGCAGGTTGTCCGGCACCACGATCTCCGGCACGCCGCCGAGGAAGGCGAAGCAGCGGGCATGGGAGCCTAGCCAGTCCGGCAGCTGCTGCGACCAGGTGGCTTCGGCGAAGGTGTAGCTGGACGCGCCGAGCACCGCGACGAACACCTGCGCCTGGCGGATCTCGCCGCTGTGGCGATCGATAACCGGCACCGTCTGGCCGGCATAGTCGACGAACAGCTTCTCGCCGACGCGGTGCTCCTGACGCATCACCACGTCCAACTTGCCCTGCCAGGCTCGGTAGTGCTCACAGAACCAGCTGTACTGAAAGCCCTGAGGCTGGCTCAGGCGGTACTCCTGCCAGAGCAGCGCCAGGGTCACCCCGGGGCGGCGCAGTTCGGCATGCACCCATGCCCAATCGGGTAAAGGCCGCTTCTCACTGGCAACCGCCGGGGCCGGCGGGAACAGTTGCTGCTCCAACTCGGCATCGGACAACGAACAGGGCCAGGTGAGGCCGCTGGCGGCAAAACGGCAGAGGTAATCACCGGCACTGCTGTGGCCAATGCCCAGGCTGCGGGCGATCTTGCGCACGGACAGGCCGCAGTCGAACTTGAGGCGTAACACCTCTCGGATTTTACGCATGGATAAACGCTCCACAACGACCTCTCTGCTTCGAAAAAGAGATCGATGGTAGTGAATAAATCCTGCGTGGCTGCCTGCCAGAAAAGTGTCCGGATGACCGTGGAGTCGGTGTCCGGATGCTCGTGGAATGAGTGTCCGGATCAGCGTGGAATCACTGTCCGGATGCGCGTGGAATGGGTGTCCGAGTCAGCGTGGAATCCGCAGTAGGCTTCGACACGGAGGAATTTAAGCGTTGGCGAGAGCAGTTCAAGCGGGTTCGGGTGCTTGATGCCAACGGTAATGCTGTGAGGGTGAAAGGCCATATCGTCGCGACCAGGTTTGCGACCGAATCTAAACCCAATGTTCACAGCAAGCTGTATGCGGAGGATCCGAGCACAGAGGGTCGGGAACCGATCTCGGGACTCACGGCGCTCCTTCTGTCCGAGCAAGTCATCGCCAGCCACTACAGCGATGCGCTGATGAAGCTTGACCAGCCGCACTTAGCTTTTGCCATACGTCGATCATTGCGCTTGGAGCGGCAGAGCATCATCCCGGTGACTCTTTGGAGGTTAGCCTTTGAAGGCCAAGAAATGCATTTTGTAGGCGGCTACTATGCAAAAGAAACCAACGAGCCATTAATTGACCTCGTAAGCAACCAGATTAAGCATCGCAGTTGGGATCCCTTCAGGTTAGGTGTTCACTCCGGGACATTTGTGGGTATTGAGTATTCAGTCTTCAAACATCTAGTGCGCGTGGCCCGCGGTGAAAGGAGGCTGATAGACGGCCTGCCTGAGGTTGAGCTCGTCAGAGATATCTACAGCGGAATTAGCATGCTGCGTGACGGTTCAATCATCGGTCCATTGTCGATGTTTATGCCTGTTGGCCGGCTGGATCTCTAAGTGCTGTGGTCACGAAAACTGGACGCTGGTTGAAACTCATCCGTATCCGAGCAGGCAGTCTCAACCAAAGACGTAAATTACACATCTGAGTCTGGGTGATCTCCTGCGGCTGCGGTCTGCACTGTGATCTCGTCAAGCCAGATTGGGTATCGGGATAAGGGAATTGAAAAAGAAAAAGTGCAAGAAGTCAGCTCGCACACCGGCTAAAAAACCACACCTGTCAACTGAAATGCAGCGTGTTATAGACGAACGGCGGAAGATATTTGACCAAGCCTTCCAAGTATCCTGCAGCCGGGTCCGTGAGGTTCTCACCCGCTTCCGTCCAGGTGACGCGCTCACTGCCGTCAACATCTTGGATCTCTGGCAACCAAATCGTGCTAGCCAAGTGAAGCATCAACTCGCCTTCAGCCTGTTGGTGTCGACACCGGCTGATAGTTTCGCCCCTGCCCGCATGACCACTTACGAGGAGTTCTCAGATTTCTGCAGCGCACTAATCGAGGCCTTGCCAGATTTCCACATGCTGGAGGATTACGTGCCGGAGTTAGACTGGGGCGAGGTGAAGGTTCTTCTCGGGCAAGAGCCGGTTGCCATTCTGCATGGCGGCCCCGTACAACGCATTGTCGATCATATTGAAGCATTCCGTATCTGCCACGCGGATGGCACCCAGGCCACGTGCGATCTGGAGAATGCAATCCGACTGCAGGGCGAACTTCTTCGCATAGTTCCTAATAATGGCGTAGATCAAGACCAAACAACTCCTGGGCATGTCGAGGTGCCACCAACGCCTTTTTGGGAGGTTCTCTCGCTGGCATTAAAACAGTTGCCAGGGGTTGAGAAGCTTCGAGATCCCTACGTCGTAGAGCTGGGACACCCTACCTCTTGGCATGATGCAAGTAGCTTCAGCGAAGCAGTGATAACAGGCAAGGCAGTGCCTTGGCTTGCGGCTAGGATCCATGGAGTGCTCTTTGCCGTTTCGCTACGGAACCCAGTGACTGTTGTAATCGACTCTTGGGCCAAATCTGCGCAGGACGCCCCTGCCCGAGTTGCTACGCGCCTGAGCAGTTACGTGGCAAAGCGAATCCAGAGTCATTCCTGCTTGACCGGGCCACTGCTACTACGCTCGGGCAGTGAGCGTGCGCCGCTCCCCATTGCCGCCGCCCTCTTCGACGGTTCACACAACTTCTTGGTGGTCCCCGTACCACCCGACCAACTAGCATTGGCCGGCAAAGCTGTGACCGCTATGCGCCGTATCATGCGAAACAAGGACTGGGGTCTCCAGCTCGCAGGCACCTCCGAAGGGTTCCAGCTCCGGGATGCCAACGGCCAGGTCCCCGGGCCCCGGGCGGTGCATATCCTATTGGTGAATGCTTCTGTTTCTACTGAATTTTCTATGGCCAAGCAGCCGAGCCCTGACGCTCGCCTGATGCCTCTAGTAGATGCATGTACGATTTTTGATTCGATTGTATCGGTGGAAGAGCTGGCACGGTTCTGGACGTACGTGGATGGCCTAGAAGAATTTGGTGGCGGCTCATTCAGCGATTTGGGCGATCTGTTTGGGTCATTCCGAGACGTCCATGCGCAGATCATTGAAGGAGCGTTGACCCCTAACTTTCTGAGCTTGGATCCCCACTGGGGAGCGTCTTGGCGCTACAGGCAACTCAAAGAATTTTGGAAACATGCGCCGCTCATCTTTCCGGACGAGGACAGTGTCTGGGAGGTACGTGAACGCAAGGGCATAAGTTCGTTGACATGTGTCATTGCCAAAAATGCTCCAAAACTTGCGTGGTCGTCGGTGATAGGTGCAACTACCTTGAACTTTATCCTTGATGCACAGGCAGTTGGTTTGGCGCCGCAAGATGGCTCGTTACTTGAGCTCTTTGTGCACTGTGCTGCGGATAGCATCGGCGAGCGAGCATCGATTATCGCACCGTCCCTACAGCTTCCCTTCAGTCGTATCAATCTGCATTGCTTCAGTGCAGATCACCTACTGGCGTCCGCAGGGGAAGAACAGATTAGGCAGTCAGCGACTATGCCTCTCATCCCAGGTTGGGCAGATATGCCTAACCCGGACGCCCACAGTTACCAAGCCCGACTCACCGTCAACTTGGCTAAACTCGTGCAAGATTTGGAGGATGCCGAAAATGCACGTTTCGAAGCTGACTGTGCATTGGTGATCGTTGACCACCTGTTCTCCGTGCTGGGGAGCGCAATGCCGTTCGAGCTGCGTCAAGCCCTGACGGACACAGGTACTCGCCGACCACGCTTTACCCTCAATCACATGCAGCGCACAGTGGACGTACCGGACTTTACTCTGTCACAGGTGCCGAGAGCTGAGGACTACAAAGTGGCCCGACGCGATCTAGCCATCCAGCTTAAAGCGCAAGGCGTGGCCCCCGGTATGTACGAGCTTGATGACGCCAAGGCGCTGATCAACCCGGCCCGTGCGGCATACCGAGATGCAGTGCACCAGCGCATTCGCGCACTAGATCGCGAAAGCCTGCTGCAATATTGCGTTGAGCAACACGACGCTTTGATCGCTTCATATGACCGCGACGAACTTAGAATTACGCAAAGTCTTCGCCATGAGGTTGATTTCAACCGAGAGGAAACTCTAGCCGAGGCCCATGGGAAATTTGTCCGTGAGAGTAGAAACTACCGCTACCTGCTCGAGAGTGCATTGGTTTTGACCTCGCGTCAAAAATCGCCGGCACAAGCTGAAGCGGTCCTTTCTATTCTGGCTATGGTCGACTGGCTCTTTGTTCTATATGGCGCCAGCGATGTACTACATCACGGTATTGAGGTGGGCGGCCTTCGGGTAGACGACCAGTACGTTCCGGAGGTCTTTTACTCAGAAGTGCGTAATTCGCAGGAAGACTTGTATGGGCGAGAGATGGCGGCCCTGCGATTGGGTATCAACGTGACGGAGGAAGACAAGGTCACGACGGAGCTCTCAGTACAAGCATATATTGAGCTCTTAGATACCGCGTTCCTGAAAGACCTACGGTTCTCTTACTCACATATGTTGCAGGTACTTTCCACACTCATCCAGTGGGTATCGGCCGGCGGCGAACAAGAGCTCGCCTGCAGCTACGTCTCCAACAGGCAACTTATGGCAGAGCGGATAGTGAACGCTTACCCAGAAATGTCTATAGACGCAGCAAAAGAGGTAATAGAGTTTCTCCTGCTTACGCCCGAGCAGGCCTGGCGCTTGTTAGGCAGGGATGTCACTGAAGACGATGTCCCGGTCTGGGAGCACTCCAAGCGAGGCAGTCGTTACACAGTGCGACCGCTCATTGAGTTATCAGGCGGTCGATTGCTATGGGGGGCAGCAGCAGCGGAAAGGGCTAGACGCATCTGGACTGGATCAATTTCAGCGGGTTATCTGCCTGCTGACTACCCCTGGCCAGCAGTAAATTCCGCCGTAGCTCAGCTTAAGAAGGAGTTGGAAGGCGGACTGGAAGACCGCGCATACCAAGTTTGTTCTCGCCTCATCCCCTATGTCATTAAAGGCATAGACTTCAAGCGCCGCTTTCCAAAACAGCAATTTCCGGACGTGGGTGATTTCGATGTACTGGCTTACCTGCCGGAGGAAAACCATTGGCTGACCGCTGAGTGTAAATACAATCAGCCCGCCTTTTGCCTGAAGGACACACGTCGACTTCGGGATCGGATTTTCGGGCGGGGAGGCGATTCCGGCCAGCTGGGAAAAGTTGAAAGGAGGCGCAACTTCTTAGCTCAAAATACAGACACTTTGCGAAACTTGCTTGGGTGGCCAGAACCCGCAGAGAAACCGCTCTTAATAACGGAGCTTTACGTGTCGAAGGACATGCACTTTTGGTTACGGTTCCCCCCGTATGAGGTGCCCACGTACTTTGTGCAAATTGACACCTTAGACGCATGGCTGAGGTCTGCCGACTCACCACTTGTTATCAGAGATGCTAATGCAGAGCACCTTAGAGCCAGCCCTGTGTAACTAGCAGCTTTACCGGGACTAATGGCTGGCCTGTCCTCTGCGGAAATTTCGCTGAGCACATGGCCGCTTTGAGCCTGTCGTGTCAGGCCGGAGTCGGCCAAAAGCTGCCGACGAAACTAGGGCAACTCAGTGGAGCGCGGAGTCTTTCTTCTCAGTCATCCACCTCCTCAGTATCTTGCGGAAGCGTCTCCCTCATCTCGCTGGCCAGAGACAAAGCTACTTTCGCAAAGCTCTCCAGCCTATCGGCTCGATTGAGCATGGCCTGTTTATTTGCCTCTTTTTGGCGCTTCAGCAAGCCTTCTGCGACGAATCTTGAGACCCGCAATTCCACTGTTGCTTCCAAGCCGCCCTTGACGACCTCCTCTAGCCATGGCTTGACCACGTTGACTGACCGTTCGGCGGCAACGCTGAGTGCGCAACGGATCAGCTCCCTGGCCGCGTGATCGATGCCGATCGCGAACTCGAAGAGTTGCTTCTCGTCCTCTGAAGCACCTTCAAGCTCTTCGCTGCTGGGAGGGCGCGCGAAAAATCTGGGTGCATCTGCCTCATTCACACCTAAGGAATTGAGCGTACACAGCAGTGGGTCTAGCTCCCTAAGCGGCCGCATGTACGGAGGCAAGGTGTACCGGTGTGCCCAGAGTTTCAGGATGACATCCACGCACTCCGCCACCGCTGAATCGCGCGCGGTTTCGGGCGCATCCTCGGCAGCGGAGATTTTCTCGGCTACTAGGTGCGCCATCCATTGGGCAGTGACATCGTCGCCGAGCGTCAAGCCGGCAACGATCCGCTTGCCGAGCTCGATGACAGCCTTAGAGCGATCTAGTGATTCCATCGTGTCCGATCAAGTAGTAGCGGTTGTAGGGATAGTTGTAGAAGGAGTAGTCATCGCTGGCTGCCTCCTCTTTCGGTGGCTTGCGACGAACCTTGACGCAGACAATCAGAGATGTGCTCGGGTGCCCATCCAACAGTGCGCGAATGAATTTGTCGTCGGCGCTGAGCCGAGTGCCGGTCAGGACATCGCGCTCCTCCCCGTAGCCTGTGCTGCGCGACCACGATTCGCTTCTAGCCTTGCCACCCCCTGGTAGCGTCCACGATCGCGCGTCTGGATCCGTCATCGGATTCAGGACATTGAGGATTTCCTGACAAGGCCGCGGGCCCGGGTTGGCCACCTTGCCAGCCCATGGGTCATATTCGTCAAGGCTCAACGAGTCGCTTTCCGTCTTGACCCAGCCGAGCAACCTCAGCTCTGGATCATCAACCTCCTCCCGATGGTCGATGTGATCCGCGTCTGGAAGATAAATGTCTCCTGGGTTAGGGCTAGTCTGCATGGCGGCTAGGAGGGCCGCCGCATGATAAGACGGAACGAGTACAGACCTTATCGACACCGTTTCACCGTTGGCCGCATCGGTGGTCGTCCAATGGCCCCATAGGGCCGTCATGCCATCGTCAGTTGTCAGTTGATCATCCAGGTACTGTCTATCGACATGCCAACACCATGAGGCATCTGATCGATCGCTACCCGACGAGGCGGCCTTCAGGATCTCAGGATCGCGCCGGTCCGCAAGCCACCTGCCATCACCGCGAGTGAGCAACTGACCTCTCAACCAATCGTCGAACGGATCCTCTTCCTCATCAGCGCGACGGCGTACAGGCTTGGTCTCCAAGAGCTGACCAGCGACGAACATCATGGAGTGATAGGACTGGTAGACGACTAAGTCCTCAACTCTGGGCATACTTCCATGCGAGTGGTTTGTCTCTTGCCATCGAATTAGTCCGCGTTTATGGCGTTGATCATCTATGCGAAGGCGAGGCCCTAACGACATACGACCACGCAAGACTGCCCGTGCTCGTTGTTCGATCGACTGTTGATTCAAACCGAAGACGCGGCCCAATGGTGCGAACCAATGGGGGCCGATGTCGATACCGAAGAAGTACCTCTCGTCGTCTGAGGCTTCGTCATCCGAGTCCTCGTCATCAACGATCTCATACTCGCCATGAGCATAGACTTCCATGGCAAGCGCAGAGCGGTTTGCGCCGTTCGCGATGGCAAGCAGATCCGAGGGCAGCGGAGTAACTTCGTTCAGGCGCCTCAATGTATCCGAGGCAAAGTGCCGGATGACAACGTGCCGCTCCCTTACGGCTGAGTCAAGAAACCCTAGAAAAGGAGCAACGGCATGAGGTGCGTCTATGGCGCCCCGTGCCAAGGCAATGCAGAGCCATTGGCGGGCATGCCACTCATAAAAAAACAGGCCGCCGTCAACGAATGGCTGCGGGGCGGCGCTCGATGCGCGAGTGGCCAGCACGGACAACAGCGATTGCCAGTCGAGCTCAAGACAGTTGCGGACGCAGTGGGCGTGTTCCCAGCGTTCCGAAGTGGACGGGCGCGCCAGACCCGCCCATAAGTAGCCGGCTAAGGCTTCCTCGCAAGAGGATGACGGTGCGAGCGATTTGTTCCAAGGGCCATCGCCGTCCTCGCCGTCGAGAATTCCTTCAAGCAGATCAAAGCCGAAGCTCAACACTTCATCGGCCTCGTCGCTGGTCAAGTGCCGCGAGAGAGGCTCCACCAGATGGAACAAGTCGTTCGCATCAAGTGTGTCGAGCTGCGACAGGTATCCCTTGATCCGAGCTGACGCGACGTCCTTCTCCAAGATGATGCCCTCTGCATAGAGACCATCAAATGGGCCCTTAGAACCCCAACCGCGGCGCCCCACTCGGTTGGGCTCGCTTGTAGCCAGCAAAAGGGCTGCCTTTCTGAGTTCGCTGCGGACAGACAGGAGCCTCTTGCTCGGCTCGGAGAGGTGCCTGATGACGTCCATGAAGCTGAACACACTGAACTCGTCGTCCAACTGGATCGCACGGAGGTATCCGTCGATCTCCGACAGTTTCGCGCGCCGACAGCCTTGCTCATAGAACTCGCGAATGTACGAACGACCGTCAACTTTCTTGAGCGATTGCCGTGCCGCGAGAACCGCAGCTGCGTCGCAGAGATCGACGTCGTTGAAGATGGCATCCCAGTCAGGCTCCTGCGCCTCATTGCGGCGCCCCGACCAGGACGCGCGAGCAGCAGTCACCGACTCGCCGGCTCCTTTGGCCGCAGAGGCCTGAAGCAGCCTTTCCAAATCTGGAAGCGACATCGCCACGGAGTCGGCCAGAGCCTTAAGTTCTCGACAGGAAGGCGTTTCGTGGGGCTGAATACGGAGGAATCGGTGGGCGATCCGCAGGATTGATCTTTTCCGATTGTTGTCGGATTCCACTCCGATGGCGGCTTTGATGTCACTGATGCGCTTCCATCCCGCCCCGGTGCCACTCAGGGCTACCGCGGCCTTTTGGGGAAGGAGTCCTCGGTCGATCAGACTGTAGATTGCGACGGGAAATAGCTCGCCAGCAAAACCAAACTCTCGGTCCCGCCAGCGGCTCAAAATTGCGAGACTGGATGAAGGACAAAGGCCGACCAAGCCTTCGACTAACCGGTCCCAGTCCATGTATTTGTCTCGGGCCATGTGCTCGTAGCTAAGCTCGGCAATCCTGGCCAGTCGATAGGCGGTCCGAGGCCTGGCCTGGTCCGGGCAATGCGCAGCATCCGTGAGGTCCAAGAACGTTGTCCATCGAGAGAGGTGCTCCTCTCCGATCTTGCTGGCGATATCGATCGCCTTGTTGAAAAAGGCAGTCGCTTCCGGCCTGCTCACGCAAAAGATGGCGCGCGCTAGCTCCTGAAGATCGTCAACCTGTGTCTCCGCATCGCTGCGCGACGCGGTAAGCTGATCGAACGCCTTAGAGCTGAGTCGCAGTGAGAGGTCGCCCATCCCTGCTGTTCGCGCGGCGATATGGCACATCCTCGTGAGGGTGCTTGAGTAGATGCGGTCGTTATTGTCGACCCACTTCAGCAGTGCGTCGATCTGAGCAGGCTTAACGGAGCCCGCATCGCGAAGGATCTGTACCCATTCGATGGCAACCGCCTTCTCCCAATTGAAGTTCCGCTGATAGTCACGCGACGACGCAGATTTTGTCTGTCCAAGCGCAAGCTCGACTTCGTGATCAAGGTTGAGAGGCTGGCGGCCACAGGCGATTTCAGCGGCCAAGATGAACCAGGGGAGGACGCCCCCAGTCATTTGCTGCAACTGGGACGCTTGTTGGCTCTTAACAGGAGATCCCTTCGTCTCAAATTCAGGGCGAACATCTTTGGGCGCCAGATCAATCAACTCAATTCGTTTTCCGCGCAGAGCGGCTTCCAAAGCGTAGGCCCGAATGAAGTCCGCTCGCTCGTCATCGAAGTCATGGAGCTGGTGAGGCGGATCTTCTGGCAAATACCGGCGTATCGTCTCTGCCCAAGTCGCATCGTCGCGCGGGAGGCATCTGAGGGCCAGAGTAATTGCAGACCGGACTCCGTCTAGTACGTTTCCCCTGGACCTCCATGAGTGATCTTCCTCGGGTAACTTGACCTTAGGGTCGACCAAGATGCCCATCAGATGGCGCAGCGGCTCAGCCGGCAACAGATGTGCGTTCCGGGCCGATTCGGTTGCTAGGCCCAGCATCATCCAAGCATCCCCCTTGGCGTGCTCGGCGAGCTCATCGATTCCCTTGAAGTCCCCGACGTCCGCAAGTCGGGCGGCCACGCGTTTCGTGGTTCTCAGTACGGTGGACTTGGGATTCCATGCTTTCAGGAATTGTGCAGCCTTAGCTGGGCCCTGCAATCTCAGGACTCCGATAGCAAGTTCGGCGATATCGGCGTCGTCAATCTCGTCCTCCTTGCGGCGCTTGGGTGGCAGCTTGCTCCAAGCGATCAACGACTCCCATGCCATGCGTAACCTGCTTCTCGCCTCTGGGATGAGGTCATCGTATCCGGCGAGCAGCGCCGCCTCGTACGCGTGATGAGAGCCGAGGAATCCGCCGCCGAACGTGCGCCTGGAGACCATTTCTTCGATGCGATCTGGCGCAAGCAGAACGCAGGCAATGTCAGTGTTATTCTGGATAAGCGTGTTCTGGCGGGCCTCGCCGGCCACCTCGCCGCCAACCTTCAGCGCGAGCTTGGCGGCAGCAACATATCGCCCCTGCTGCAAGCATGCTCTGAGCGCGAACATCAATCGCTGCAGCTCGACGTCTCTTCGCTCGAGAGGATTGAGCTCGGGCAAGCTCTCATTCGAGAGCGCCAGGGCGATCAACTCGTCCATTCGGCCAGCCGACAGCAGCAACTGCGGCAGCGCCGCCGCCACATAAGAGCTGGTCGCCGCGAGCGGTTTCAGCTTTGAAAGAAACGCATCGAGTGAGGCCGCATCGGGCTTATACGTTTCATTGAACCAAGTCTCTGCAGGTTCGTCAGTGAAGTGCAGACCTGAGTCTTTGACGAAGAGTGGCCGCCCGAACTCTGTGGCAAACGTACGGACGGCGCTCTCGGGAACACCGGCGATTTGGGCCAAGATTGAGATAGGCACCAGGGGGCGGAGCACCGCGAGGCCCTTGCAGATGAGATCTATCTGATTCGCTTCTGTCGGGCCCCACTCGGCTTTCAGCCTGTCGATGGCTTTCGTCAGCAGACCTCCGATCGCGTGCTGGACCGTTGTGGGTGTTGGCCCCAGGGCCCTGAGCATGTCACCGATGGGTGGGGTGCCATCCATCGCCAGTGCTTGAACGCGGGGGTTATCACTGCTGAGAAAGGCGAATTCCGCAGCCTCCGCGTCCGTCGCCTCTGGATAGCTCAGCCGTAAGTGTGTGGCAGTCTCAGCCTTGGAGAACGACTCCAGCTTAATCACGATGGCGTCGAGGGGAGCTCCCAGGTGGCTCTGCCGGTGTGATCTGCATGTGAATGCCAAACGCACCCCGTCGGGCATGTCCGTGTTGATCAAGTCATGAACAAAGGCACGCTCACCGATCTCATGTGCCGCCATGTACGCGTTGTCGGCCGCATCGACGATGATGCAAAGACTCGCCTGAGGTGTGCGGGCTCTAAGAAGATCAATGGCCTGCTTGAGCCGAGATACGAAGGCCCGCATGAACTGCTTGGGGTCCGTGCCGCCGGACGGAATCAATGGCAGGCAAAGCTGCTGTCCTGAGAGCTCGTTCGCAATTTGGACGAGGGCATCGCGGTACCGATGGCGATACTTCAAGGCTTGGCGATAAGTCCCGTCACCGAAGCAGTCGTACAGAACCGCCACCGAACCAGCAGGCATGGCACGGGCCAGGTAAGCAGAAAGAGTCGACTTGCCCACGCCACCGTCTGCGTGGATGACAACAGGGCGTTGTGCGGTGAGCAGCGTCGCCAGGATGTCTGCCTGCTGCGCTCGTGGAAGTACCTGCCTCGGCTCCGAGATCAACGAGGGCGCCGGCAGGAGATCGATTTCGGTCACCCGCATTGAGCGGAGTACGTCGTAGAGTCGGACGGAGCGGTCCTTCACTCCCTCATCGGTTGCCCGGCGGGTGACCAGTTCCTTCAACTGGAGCGCTGCCTCGGTGTCCGGTTCGGACAGGTATGCGCTCAGGTCCTGACTTAGGAGATTGCGCTGTTCCCATAGATCCGGTTCACCAGCTTCAACTGAGAACGCGGAGAAGAAGCTCTGTACGTTACTGCCAGCTAACGCCGCGTAACGTTTCAGCAGCTCGTCAATTTCACGGTGCCGCGGCGCTGTCGCCCCCGCAGCGATATCGGCCAACGCCTCCAGAACAGTTCCATCCATGGGCCTGTTCGTCAGAAAAATGAACTGAACCTTACTCACCAGGGCGTCCAGGCCAAGCGACGCCTCCAACTTCTCGAAACGCGCTGCAAAACCCTCGATGGTTCCTTTGAGGCCGCTTGCCGTCCAAGGAACTTGCGCTTGCCTGGACGAGTGTTTGAGCTGCACATAGCGGATGGACTTTGCCGCTATAACGTCCTCGCTCCCGTAGTACAGGCCGACGTCAATGACCTCGTCGCCAGCGCTCGTAGACGCATCCCCCTCGTCCAGTGACGCTCCTTCGATCGTCACCGCGACCAGGCCACCCGCCACGGCAAGCAGCCCGAGGCATTGCCGGGCGGCCCATTGATAGTGGAACTGGTCGCCGCTTCTGGAGGGGCCTACAGAGCCTTGTTTCGCCATATTATCTGCACTCCCTGCATCCGCCTTTTTAACGGAGTTTACAGGCCCGAGATGCCCTCGGTAGATCTGCCTACGGCCAGTTCCTAACTTCAAACGTTATGGCGCGCTTTCGGGCGTCGAGTTAGCAACGTGAAGAACCGCCTCGCTGCATGGCAGGCGTTGGCCACGGCGGCTCGAACGACTTCAATTGGGCGGAAGCGGGCAGCGTAAATCAGGCGCCCAGAACGGATTCTATAATCACTCTATAATTGACTATAAAAGCCTATAAAGCCGATTCTAGAGCGTCCTAGCCCCTTCATTGCGAAGCCGGAAAATTCCTTGCGCTAATGGTGCACCTACGGGGGCTGGTAGGCCTATTCAACCTCACGGGTGTGCGGCAGCCGAATACCGGCCATTCGACAGCGTGCCGAGCGGATGCATAATAGTGCATGTCACTTTGATCCAAACCAGAGGCAGCACCACAGGCACCTCACTCACTGCTGCTTTTTTCCAGTTGCTCAGCTACAACCTTATTCCGATAGTATGCAGTGCCCCCCAAAACCCGGTTGAAGCCAGGAGGTCCCTGCCAATCCCTTGGTACACCAGTGGACTTAAGCAGGTTTTCTGAGTCCACGCCGTTTCTTAAAAACGCCTCCAAGTCCCACTCAAAAAAACTGACGAGGGTTTGAAAAATAGTGTTCGACACGCTGGAAACCAGACCCAGGCTCCCAGTGTTCATCGGAAGGTCTAGCCTCTTCATATCGGCAAGGGCAAAAATTAGCCTTCTCAATCGAAAGTGCCAAACAGACTCCATGAGGAGTTCAGCCTGCTGAGAAGCCAAGGGGAATCTACGTTTACGTAATTTTGGGCAGGGAGGTAAACGCACGGGTAGGAGTTTCTGCAGATTACTGAGATTAACCCGCTTCTGTCCTTTGGAAATTCGATAAAGATCCTCAGCACCTGCTAGAAGAACGGCAGCAAATGCGCTGTCTCGGGGATCGCTAACCTCCTCGACTACTTCAGGTACGTGCTTTGGCATACTGAGCTTTTCCATCAACCATGCGTTGTCGTGCTCCGTAAGCCAGCGGGTGGCTTGGTAAGCGTTATCCCAGAGATACCCCAAATCGACATTCGCTCGTACAGCCAAGATCGTGTCTATTTTCTGACGATGCTGCGCCTTCCTACCAAGCTGAGGCTTTTCCAACTTTAAACGTAATTTTGCACCTGCCGCGTGCTGAAGAATGAGTTCTTTCTGCAAGGCGGACTCAAAGTCATCCGCGCTCCCAAATAAATGCTGCGCAATGATCATATGCCGGGCGAGGGGCATATCCATCTGGCCATTGTAAAATCTAAACCGTATCCATTGATCGTGTTTACCTGCTTCATAAGCTTTGTCCATTCGAGACAGAGCTTCATCTCCATATTTCGTGCGGATACTGTCAAATAGTTTCGCAGTGCCAACAAGGTTTCCGTGTACGAAACCTCGCTTTCTGCATTGTCGTACATAACTTGCACCTAACGTTTCACAACTCATTAGCGGAAACTTACGCTGCAGTACTTCGTAGGCGAACTGCGCAAAATTCTTTTCCAGCACAGTGCCCTGCCTAACTGTCGCAGGATCGAGAGCACTCCAGCCGCATACACACGGATCAGTCGGATTTGGAAGCAGCCTAAGCTTACGGAAGAACGGGTGAGAGCATTTGGGGCACGCGTGCATCAGCGGCTCACCATGGCGCCAGCAGACGGACACACCAGGCAAATGGTGTGAGCGATGCCAGTATGCGTATCCCGTTTCAAGCAGATCCTGCTGCACACAGGTGGAGCAGAGCTTAGCCTTCCCGTGGACCGCACCCTCTCGGCGTGGAATACGAGCAACCCCAAATAAACTGGAGCCTGCTGGGGCATTCGCCACCCCTTGGCTGACCCCTAGAAAGGGCCTGTACGCTGGAAACAGCGTATTAGTACAGACCAGCTCGTCGAGATTGCTTTCTGGATCTCCAGGTAGTCTGGCAGCAAGCACTTCAATCTGCTTTGGCAGAAGCCCTACGCTGAAGGGTGCCGAGCCGAACAGGTCTTGGAAGGTTTCAGCTGCAGTCCTGTTACCTGACAGGAAGTGGTAGCGCGTGATACGAGAATGCAACATCTCGTCCGGCATGGACATGGGGAAAAATAGCAGATCAGACATCGATAATTAACTAGCGAGATAAGGCTTGGAAGTACACGCATCCTACGATGCGGCGTATTTTTAACACATAAAATATAGTTTTACAGAGGAGGGATATTAAAAGCACACGATAATATGGCGAACGGGAGCCACACCGATTTTGTACTATCACACTTTTTTGCGAAAAGCAGTTAACTAATATAAATCAGGTTTGCACCAGCCATATCACGGGCCACACCATAATGAGGGTCTTACGAAGGCTCACACTTTCTTAAAAATATGTACGAAGAAAAGTGGAACAGTGGCGCGCTGTGGTGCACGTGACTACGGTCTGATGCAAGCAGTCCGATACAACGCTGACCGGGTTACGCTTCGCTGCTCGTCTGCCAGCTTCTGCTTGGCCCACTGCAGGCGACGAACGTGAAACTCCTCAATAGACTCGCAAGTCTGCTCCAGTGCTCTGGCGCAAAGGGGTAGCTTGGAGAGTTGCTTCTCAAGGCGTGAAAGGACATGCAGCTCTCGCCCTATCCTAGCGCGCGAGATCAAAATAGGCTTTCCCGATCCTGCTCGAAGGCGCTGCGCACAGCACCTGATCTGTTCAGCAAGATTCGCGTCGAGAGTAGCGAATGTATCGGTGTTATCAGCGCGGCTTGTATGAGCACCTGCATGTTTGGCGATGCAGCCTGAGAGCCAGTTTCGATCATGGCGATACAGCCACATGTAATCTTTGCATTGGTGAGCTTGCAGGCCCCGATATTCAACCTCGAAAGTTACTCGGCGCCTGAGGCGCTCGCTTTGAAATTTTGCTTCTTTCCAGACCTGTGAGCCGCCATCGACGGTACGAATGGTTCGATACACATACACTTGGGAGATTCCAAGCACAGAGGCGATCTGCCGAGCCTCGCACCCTGCAAGTGCTAGTTCCCAAACAGCAGCAGGTAAGCCTTCTAGCCCCCCTAGCAGGGCCTTAGAAAGTTTCGTTTTTGGGTAGCCCACACCAGTTGGCGATGATCGATTAACAGCTGGCGTTGATGGTTTGTCGCTGCACTGGAGATGAGCCAGATCAACCCCAAAGGCGGTGGCCAGCACAATGTATTTGAGTGGGTGGTGCGTATGCCTAGGCCTCCGTAGCAGCTTGGTGACCCAAGTCGCGGGTAGATCTGCGGGTGACTCTCCCAGAATCGAGTATTCCCAAGCTGCAGGCAGAGCGTTGAAAACGCCGGCCATATGTGCGGCCAAACGGCATAGATCCAGCCGGTGCGATGCGCCATGGGTCAGGCCTAACTCTGCAGCTCTTTGAACAAGGCAAGAGCGCACTGCAGTGGGTGAAAGAGGTTTGAGGTCTAGCGCAAGCAATTGCATTGATCGGAGCGCTATTTGACGCAGCGCTGGATAAGCCTCCAGGTCAGCATCGACCTGATATGAATGAGCTTGTACATCGTCTTCGTCAGGCAGGTGGAGCTGCCATGAGTTGCGGCTATACCAACTGGGATCCACCACCTTGAGCGAATGGCCGTGGTGGGGACATACCAATACACCGGGAAGCTGGTGAACACGGTGCCAGTACGCTGCGCCAACCCGAACGATATCCTCATTGAGGCAAGCAGGACAGAATCGTACTCTCGAAGCGACCTCGATCCGACTGGCGTTGACTCCTAATTTCAGCATCAGCCACTTGCCGGCCCCGGCCATTGAGGTACGAGCATGCTGCACCTGATCGTCGGTGAGAAAGGGCGCGTAATAGGGCAGAACGGTATGGCATGTAATTATTTTGGATACCGAGAGATCCGTGGCAGGTGGAAGTGACTCGGCTAAGTCACCCAATCGACAGGGAAACGCTACGTTCTGTGTGTATGAGATTGCAGCCCTATCGCCAGCGAAAGCGGCTTTTCGGCTATGCCCGCCACAAAGCCGGGCATAGCGGGATAGGACACTGTGAAGCGTCTCGTCGGGGAACGCAGCAGGGAAGAAATGGAATTTCAGCTCCATTACACGACCCTCGAATCATGGTCGGCGGTAGGCGGGCGAGAACTCGAAGAGATCCCTGGTTATCCAGCCAGCTGACTTCAGTTCTGCAAGGGTGTCGGGATGCTCGCTGAACACCTTCGCTTCAGAAGCTTCCACGGCAACTGCTGAAGGCGCATTAGGCTTGCTCACAGTAGCTTCCGGTAACGCAGTATTTGCCCGTGCAGCTGGAGTTACGCCTCGAAGCAAAGCGAGACGGTCTGCTCGCCCAAGTCCGTTGAACGCCATCATTTCCATCAACTGCTCCTCTATGGGAAGCAGGTCGTCGAACTTGCGCATGCGACTAGGGTCGCGACTACGCAGAGCCGATAGCGCTGGCCTGAGTATTTGCATCTTGGAATTGCTTACTTTGACGATCGTCTCGGCAGTCAGACACTCGGAGCCACTCTGAATTGCATAGCGCTGGCTCAGCACCAATAACTTAACCAGGAAGTCAGTCACACCCTGGGTGTGCTCGTACAGCGCGTCAAAAATCTCAGGAGTCAGTTCAGCCGCCTGCTTGCACCACTGATAGCTCCAAAGGTTCTCGACCAGAAAACGCCACTCGTCATCCTCCTTCTCGAAGCGCTTGAACTCGATCATCCCCCCACCGCAACTGCGCCTGGCGACACGCATTACGTCCGAGAACAGACTGACCATCGAATTCGTCCCGATGAACACGACCGGGATACCGATATTGTTCACCAGGTGAAGGAAGAAATTCAGCATGCTTTCCTTACCCCCGGTCTTGGCCAGGTGAAGGTTCTGCAGCTCATCAATGAGCAAGGCGCCGATAAAAAACGTGCTGGCTACCTGTTCCATCTGCTGAAGCGCATCATTGATATTTCGATGCCGGTGGCGCTTGTGGTAGTCCTGATCGCCGAGTGCCTGGCCAACCGCGTGGAAGAACTGCTGACAAAATCCAGCCAACGAGCCATCTCGTGGACAATCAAGCTTGAGCCAGGTGATCTGGGTGTGGACGAATTGCTGACCCTCATAACGCTCATGTCGGATCGTCTGAGGGTACAAGCTTAAAATGGCATGCAGTGCGGTGGACTTCCCAATACCACTCAGTCCCACAACGCTGAAAGTGTCAGCTGTTGATTTGAAAGCATCGTGATAGCGCTGAGCCCCTGACAAAGAATGCAGGTGCCTGACTGTGGAGGCGCTAGTTGGATTACGGCCAACATATCCACGACGGATCAGCAGAGATAACAGGGACTCTAGCTCTAGGTGCAGCAGAAACGGCTGCACAACCGTCCTCAAGCGATCAATACAGTGAATCCGCATTGCCCCGTCGAGCTCTAGCTCCTCAGGTGCTACCGGCTTGGGAAAATTTGATATCAGCTCGGCAGCCGCCGCTTCGTCAAGAATTGGTGGCAGCGCTTCGATCAGAGGGTTTCCCGCGTACTCAGTGATGGCCTGCTTCGTATAGCTCGCAAGAGCTTTAGCACCTCTCATTTGGGCTGCCCCGGGCGAACTCTTTTGAGTAAATCGATAACCTGCGCGGTGCGCGGCCCAGCGTACGACTCTCTGAAAATGGAAGGGCTCTGAGCATCAGGTTGAACGGGATCCGCACGTATACCGTCAGGTACAGTCGCCTGCTCTCTCTCCAATAACCGCTCTTCCGTACGATTCTCGCGGATATTCGCCACTGCTTCAGCCTTAGAGGCGGCTGCGGGTTCAAGCTTTTTCTCGGCCATTGCATTGCCGACAATTTGCTCAACTTTATCGACCAGGCCAACTTGGCTTTCCCGTTCAGCTCGTCTGTGAGCTGGTGGCACTTGCCTGTAGGCCTCCAGGAGGTCGTAGATCTCGTCCGAGCGATAATCCGCATACTTCGCATCCGACCTCCGCAGGTCGCAACGCAGGAACTCCTTGTTCTCGTCCTGGATCCAGATGTGCGCCGCAGAGTTCGGATCAAACCAGCAATCAATCGCCCAGACGCCATTGCGACGCGCTTTTGCGAACCAGTTTTTTTCGATAGCCATCTCGCAGAGATAATGCATGCCGCGAAACAACACGCCACCTTTTTGGACGGTGGCCCTTTCCCGAGGCAGCAGATTGAGATAAATCAGCTCGTCAGGTCGCTTGTTAGGCTGGATAAGGTCGTTCTCTAACGCCCACCTCCAGATCCCCATCGGAGTGGGCTCCACGCCATCGTTCATCATCGCCTGGGTAAGACGATCCGGCTGTCGGTGGAAACGGTTGTAGTGAAGAATGCACTCGATGAGGACTTGGGTGAACTCCTTCAAATTCAGCGTCGCGTCGAGCCGATAATCACGCTCACCGCGTTCCTTCTCTCGGGCTGCTACTCCGCCGGGGAGCCACCTAATACCGGTTAAGTCGTTCAGGATGCCGAAGCGGCTCTCGACCATCGGTTTCCAATCCGGTCGGTATGGCGGGGCCGTCCCCATATCGATACCCAGGCCAGACGCGAGCCCCTCAGCAGCAGCCCCCAACATTTCACCTCTATCGGCGTAGATTTGATGTGGCAGATGACGACAGTCCCAATCCTCAGGAGTGATATCAACACCGTTTTGCGCGCAGAACTCCACCTTGGAGGTGAACGCGTTGAACAGCGCCTGTCGAGCTCCGTTCCAGCTAGGCCCCTCAAGGCCTACATAAAGGCCAACGATCATCCCTGAGAAACTGTCGACTACGATGTACACCACGGGGCGGCCGATAAGCATTCGTCGGGAGTAGCTGTTGACCAAGTAAATGTCAGCGATGGTCGCGTCGATCTCGAATTGATGACAAGGACCTCTAAGCCAGTCGCGGACGGTACCGGATAATGGACGGCAATCCTTCAGCCACTTCGTCAACCCCATGCGTCCACGATCAGTCTCGGTATCATCAAAGAACTGCTTTCCCCAATAATTAAACTGGTTAAACGTCGGAATTTCAGATTGAGGAAGCAATACGACCTCGTTTTCGGGATTTTTAGAAAGCCGCTTCTCCGAATAATATTTATTGAGCATTTTGTTGTACGCGCTATCAATCGTCGACTTCTTGTTCTTTACGTAAAGCGCGTAACAAACTCGGATACACTTCTTGTCGATATCGCTTAGTAATTTGGCAGGCGACACTAACACCCCTTGAAACCTTGGCTTTCGTCCCGGCGGCTTATCAGCGGAGTAATTACGACTCCCAACACCTACAGCAGAATAGTTGTTAAGAAGCGCATTTCTTACTTGCCCGTAAAACCAGTATCGATACAACAAACGATATAGCGTTTTACGCTGCACACCCGCCTCAGCGGCGCGATCACTTACCAATCGGCCCATCTCGCCATGAACAAATATTTGCCCTGGATAGGCCGGGTCCAAAAGTGGCGCAATCAGAGCCCATTTTTGGTCTCTATCACGCCTCGCGCGCTCGTCGAGATCTTCTTCCAAAACCAGTAGAAATTCTGGCACTGCCATCACCACAGGCTTTGTATCGCCTGATACCAATGACACCCTGAATTCCTCAAGACCAATCGAATACGGCTTCCTGGGAGGATCCGTTAGATCCATAACAATCAGTGCGTCGTGCTTCTCGTCGAGGTGAATTGCTCTCGCCATAGTAGAGAGCAAGGAGAGTTCCGTGACAGGCTCAAAGACGTCATTAACTGAAATTTTCATGACGACTTCTCGCTCAGTGTGGATATTTCAGTGGGATAAAAAACACTGAAGTCTGGCAAAGGTGACTTGAGCTGTAACGGCGCACCACTTAATTCAATCCTAATAGTTTTCCGCCAGATCAAATTAAAGAAAATGTCGCGAGCATCGGTATACGGTATGGATAATCGGTGTCCAATCTTCCGCAAGCTCTCCGACGTTGACCAAGGGCAACCCTTTATTGATTCAAGTATCTCGATGAATTGCAAATGCAGCGGGACATCCATCAAGGCACGAGGCAATTTGGCAAATTTGCGAAGAAATACGAGATTCAGGATCAAATCGGGCGTAAACAACTCCTCCGTTACGATGCTCCAGTCTACACCTTGGTTCACCCAGAACCGTCTCTCGACTTCGAGTTTTTCTAACGTACGAGCACAACCTTTTCCTTGAAGGTCTTTCGCGTATTTGATCGTCCTGGCAACGGACTTTACGTCTCCATTTGGCTGCTTTACAGACAGCAAAAAGTCAGTGGTCATTACCATAGGAACAGAGGTCGTTTTGTATTTTGGATACCGTACACCGATAGCCCTGGCGATCGCCTGGGTGCTCTCCACCGGCAGTAGGGGATACTGCTCGCGGATATCTACGACGTCCTCTGAAAACTCACAGAGTAAAAAGTACGCCCGTTCAAGGTCGGATAAGAGGTGATGAATTCGATCAATCTTAACACCTTGGATTTTCCAGGAACGCCCCATCGAAGGGACATCCTGAACACGTAACCAAGGCACATACTCAGCTCCGGCGCCAGCTCCAAACCCATTGGCGATGTGCCGTTCGATATCCTGATTTGAAGCAAACCTACGACCTCGCACCCGCCCTCCTAAGTCCGTCCGGACCGCTCCCCTCGTTCGGCAAGAGAGTAGTTATAGGAAAACATGAGCTAACAAGCTGCCATGTCGTAGGGCTTTCCAGAATACTCCTGCTGAAAATTGAGGCAGCGGCTCCTGACAAACGGCCTAGCATAAAAACAGAAAACCCCTGTAGATACAGGGGCTTACGGTTAGTGTCAAACTATAATAGCTTGTGTCAGACTTTATTATTTTGTGTCAATCTTTATTCCGTGAAGCCAAGCGCTTAGCGGCTTCGCTTTGATAGGCTCGGTCATGGCGAGGTTTCCTTGATCAATTCACTGACGCTGATCAGCACCTGGCTGGCTATCGGTAGCAGCTGGTTTAACAAGCACTATTGCTGTCGCGGCGATAGCTGCGATCCCCCATGCAGCGAGAATCATCTTGAGCCAGTTCTTCATCGTGGTTTCCTTTGTTGGTTCAAAGCTGGCTGGAGGCCGTCTCGATTGCCTGCTCGCAAGGCTGATTGGAGCCCTTGCCGATCTTGGCCAGGAGTACATCACGTTGAGCCGCCCGAAGGCAGTCACTGCATTGCAGGTTGGCATCCACATCCAGGAACTCGGAAAGGTCTACCATCTTGAGCTTCACCCGACTGGGCCGCGACGAATATCGGCAGTGGGTGCGATTGCCGCTGCGCCGGTAGTGGACCTTGGCCATGGGAGATTTCCTAGGCTGCGGCGCTGAGCGCGAGTCGGTGACAGCGCATGGCGAACTTGTGGGCGTAATCAGCACCAGTGCAGGTGCTTTCCAGACGCACGACATCGGCCAGCGTGATGCTGGGATTGCCAGCATCGTGGATTGCCTGGGTAAGAGCCTCGCACATCCGTACAACGTAGCGCGGCGCTGCATGATCTGGATGCTGCTCATGATCAAGTTTCGAGGTGCGGCGAGCTGTCAGCGCTCGCTGAATGATCCCGGCGAATGGATCGAACTCGGTTGGGCTGGTCATGCTGATTTCCGTTTACTCGTCGTCGAATTCTTCAAGCTGGCCGAAGAGCGCAATTTCGCCCAGGTGCGTTTGATCGGGCCGCACATGCTCAAGTTGGCGCAGGATTTTTTGCGCCAGTTCGAGCGCTTGATCTTTCGGGATAACCAGGCGAACCAAGTCGGGATAGTGGGACTTCTCAGCCCAGACCATATGGCCTTTGCCTACGGTGAATTCGTAATCTTTGGTCGCCATGTCGCTTCCTCGGTGATTCGTTTCAATGGCCTCATTGTATTACGCTAGAGTAATACACGCAAACCTTTTTTAACGCTCCGGTGCAAATGCTTCGCGAGCAAGTTCATACGCCTCAGCGTACCGCTTAACGGTCAGATGCACAGTGCTGCGGCTGGCCCCTGTCTCGCGCATTGCCTCGGCCTGCGAGACGCCATCCACCAGCACGCGGCGAGCGGCCCGATTGCCAGGACTTTCAGCAGAGCCACGCATGAGCTTCACCAGGGTGTCAAACTGGACGCCCGTTACTGCCATTACAGAATCCTCCGCACTATGTCGCCCAAGCGGGCCGGATCGCCCGCGCAGAGCCGTTTAACCGCCTCCAGGCTCTCGATGCCCAGTATCTCGCTGATATGGCGTAGGTCGATCCCCCTACGCTTCAATTTCACCGCAAGGGTGCGCCGGCCAGACTGCGCGCTCGCGCCCTCGATGCCGGCCTGCTCGAAAAGGCGAGTAAACAGCCGACTAAGCTGGGTCGCGCTGTAGTACGTGCGACCGTCCCGCTGCTTGGCACTGAGCTTGAGCCCTTCGCCGGTGCGCCCCGAGACGAACAGCGGCGAGGCCGGGTCAAGACCGCGATATGCCGCCTTCCGAGTCGACACCCCATGCCCTCGCTCCAGGCGCTCGGCCAGGTGGGCGTCAATGGCACTGGTCAGCTTCTTGTTCGTCCAGCACAGCGGTCGGGGCTTGTGGTTGTAGGCAACCTCGGCCCTCACCAGGGAATCGCGCAGAACGCCCCCGTCCTCGGCCAGATAGTCGCTCACGCGCAGCAGGCACAGCTCTGTAACGGTCATTCCCGTACCGAAGCAAGCGAGCAGCAGAGCGGCGTCCCTGACGCCATTCTCGACGCTGCTGACTTTGGCGACCTTTACCGCGTGCTCCAGCTGGTCATCCTCAACAACGATGGCCTTCGGCATCTATCACCCTAAGCGGTCTATTGCTATCAATCCTGACATAGTAGGGTAAAGAAAAGGCCGGGGGAATACCCGGCCTCTTTGCCCTACTGCTGTTCACGGAAAGTTAGGCACCACCCCGCTACCATTCAAAGCTGTAACTCTGACCCTCCTGAGCATGGCCCTCCTCCGCATCCATGCGTTGCGCCGGCGCCTGGATTGGCGGATATCCAAGCTCCCCGAGGCGGGCCTGGAGATCGACACTGGGCGCAGGGGTTACTTCCTGACTGGCAAGCCATCGCACATCCATTCTCTTGCCCAGTTTCTGGACGATCTCCACAACATCCCCCAGCGCCGGAACGCGCCCCTCTGGCGTGATGAGCTGGTCTACCCGGTAGATGATTCCAACGTTGTTGCCGATATCTTGGATGGCCACCCCCAGATCCAGGACGGTGATCGGCCCCTGGTAGCGAACTCCGCGCACGGGCTTGCGGATCTCGCTGAGTACCAAGCCTGCAGTCTCCAGCAACTCCGAAGCCACTGCCTGGGCAAGCTCGTCGCGATTGGCCGGGCGATTCTCCAGAGACTGCGCGAATTCCTCAATGCATTGGGCGACCGCGGCGCCCACAGCGCGGAAGGGTTCATAGTTGACACTCTGGCCTAGGACCTCATGTGCAACAGTGCGAGAAAGCCCTTCCACCAACTCCTCGGGGACTTGCTTCAGTCGAGCATGCTCCCCCACCGTGAAAGGCCGCAGCAAATCGGGGTTCGTAGGGTGCCGCAACTTCGGGTCAGTCGACCCACAGCGTGCATAACCCTTTCTCATGGTGCCTACGCGCTGGGAATCGCCGTCGTACACCTGCATGACGAACCCTTTCCCAGAAGCCAGGTCCCTCTCCTGCTTAGCCTTGAGCCCGCGCATCTCGCTCCAAAGGGGGTCATCCGGCGGAATGTCATCCAGGACATCCGACAGACGCAGGTCGACCTTCTCCGGGATCTGGAGCATGTCCCAACTGAAATGCAACCCTTCTGTAACCGCAACAAGGCACCACCGCTCTCGATTTTCGAGAGCATTGAAATCACTTCCGCGCAGGACTTTTTCATGGACCTCGTACCCCAAGTCGCGCAATTGACTCCGGAGAATCGCCGCACTTGCCGAGTTCGAATAAGGGACCACATTTTCGAGAAGGAAAATGGCGGGATTCGCACGACCGATGATCATCAATCCGCTGACCACCAGGTGGCCGACCTCGGGATGCTCCTCGGGCATCGAGGTGCCTCGCTTGGCTCGGCCGGGCTTGGACGCCCCTGAGCAGGGCCAGCCAGCTTCGGCGATATCGGTCTGGGGCAAGTGCGTCATCGCGCGCTGGTCAAAAGCGAACTCCTGCATAGGGGCCGCGATCGGAATGGTGTCACTGGTCCACAGGGGATTGCGCTGGCTGGCGTGCTCAATGAGCTCTGGGCGAATTTCATTCGCCCAGGCCAGGGAGGACTCGACTCCGTTTTCTTCAAGCCCTTCATGGACAGCATGGGAAAGAATCCCGCCACCATGCGACATGCTACCCAGCTTCAGAGCCTGACCAGACTCAAGCTTGGCCCGGAGCCGGCGGAGCCGATCCTTCTTGCGCAGCTCCGTCGGAATGGGAGATAGGTAGATCTCGCCATCTCGCTGAACCATTCTGATGGCGGCCATGCCATCAAATAACGCCAAAAGCTCCTGGCTGTTGATATCAATGATCGGCAGGGTATCTGCGCTTCCAGCGGGCTTGGCGCTGACAACGCGGTCACCGTTCGGGTCCGCCCGCAGCACAATACTGCCGCCAGTGACGTGTACCGAGTACGAATCACCGGAGCGTAATCCCGCTCGCGACACCTCAGAGCCTTGCAGCCAGATGCGAGGCCTACCGCGATTCTGACCGATATTCTTGATGTAGTAGCCGCGCATTTATCTCTCTTTGCAACTGTGATAGTGAATTATCAGTGCAAAAGAAGGATGCCAGGCTAAGCGCATCACTGTCCAGGATAAGGACGATGAAAATGCTTCATGATTCCAGCTTTTAGATCTGCTCGGCCCTACTCGCTGAGACCTCATAGTTATCGAGCCATGCCAAAAACTCGACGCACCCCAAGAGTAGATTTATTCATAGCAACAGCTACTTATCCACAGCCTGCGTCATGCGAGATCGGAAATATCGTCGCGCCTCGTCATACGAGGTTGATTGCGCCCATCACCCTCAGAAGAAGTCGTCATACGAGATCAGAGTTCGTCATACGAGGTAGGGGCTTCGTCATACGAGGTTGGTTTTCTGCGTCATACGAGGTTGGTAAATCTCGTCATGCGAGGTTGGTTTATTCGAACGCTAACGTCACAACGTGCTGATTTATAAGGATTTTCTAAATATTGCCACCCTCCCTATATGTTTAATAAAAAGATATTTATATAGGCAAGGACCTCCGACCCAGCAGAATCGCCGCAAATCGCAAATGGCCCCTCGAATTGAAATCCTTGATGGCAAGGACCAGTCGGCCGGCATAGAATGACCATCAATCGCTTTGCAATGCTGGTAGTAATTCAATGCCAAACACGGTTTTCGTTATTGAGGCCCCAGGCAAGATCCGCTCTCTGAGGAAAATTCTATCGGAGCTCAGGATCAATGCTCAGGTCGTCGCTACAGGGGGGGCTCTTTACGACATGCCAAAGGATCAGCTGGGTCTCAACCCAAACGATCTGACGCCTGAACGCTGGACACCTACCTCCCAACGCACCATCAGCCATCTCACGAAAAAGTTCAAAGATGCGGACCAGATCTACGTCATGACAGACGCTGATCGAGAGGGGGAACTGATAGCGGCACAGGTCAACAGCGTGCTTGTCTCTTCAGGATCAAAAGCGAGTATTCAGAGGGTGGTGACTTCAGCACTGAACGCTGACGGAATATCTCAGGCGCTTCAGCGACCGCGCGCCATCAATCGACAAACCTGCGTGGCCGTGATGGCTCGACGCGGAATCGATCGAGCAATCGGCTTTCTCTGCAGCAATCGAAACGTACCAGGGCAGATCGCTGGGCGGATCAGCAGCAAGATCGTCCAGTCTGTCAGCCGGCAGCCCTTGCCAACCTGCAAAGTTGCGGGAACACACCCAGATCAGCCTGGCTGGCGAATCTGGGGGAAAGGCTCCTCGGGGAAAGAGGCATCACTTGCCGCCATCAACGAAGCTTTTCGTCGACTGGATCCGGCATTGATGGACCACACCAGAGAGGTTTTCACCACCAAGCCGGCGCCGGCGATGATGACGGGTGCTGACGCCCTGATCCTGGTTGCGAACCAACTCAACGTAAGCCTTTCTGAAGCAGAGAAACTGATTCAAACGGCGTACGAAAGAGGTGCAATCAGCTATCCACGGACTGACTCCAGGGACATCTCGCCTCCTACACAAGTCATGCTGGAGAGCGCGATGAGGAAACTAGGAAAACGAGTACGTGTTTCTCGGCTGCCTCCCTCGCCGCCCAGAGAGGCCGCAGGAGCGCACGAGGCGATCTACCCTTGCGACCCCCTTCATTTCAATGCAAACAGCTTGGAAGGGCTCTCTCAGCTCGACGCAGCCATAGGTTTGCTCACTAGACGTGCTTTTGCCTCCCTTTCGCCCGATGCGAAGGTAAAATCGATCGAGGTCGAACAGTTGGCAATCTCATCATTCCTGGCCAAGCAAGGGTTGCCAGACATCAAGGTGAAAATCTGGCGCGATATCCCCGACACCGCCGGCTGGCTGGTTGTAGAGAAGGAGTTCATCAAGCCTGTAAAGCTTGTGAAGATCCCTCTTGATACAGCGGTCATGGAGAGAATGGTTGAACAAGGAATAGGTCGACCCTCGACCATCGTGGGCCACATCGACAAAGCGCTTGCCCGGGGGTGGATCCAGGAGAACGGCACTCTTTCGAACAAAGGCCAGGCTGTTCTGACGTATTTGCAGCAGAACTACCCCGGCCTGTTGGGTCCAGAGGATCTGGATCACTTTTTCGATGGTGTTCCATTTGAGCGGGTTTCCGCTGCCGTCTACGAAGGGATCCATCGGCTGAATCTGGATTACCAGGCGCTTCGTGTTCTTGCGCGAGAGGCATCTGCGGATCTGTCGAGGGACCAAGCCCAAGACGAGAGTGGCCTCCCCCTCTATGAACCAACCGCGGACATGGAAATGGATGTAGCCGGCCCATAGCTATGCACGCAAAGTCACACATATGTGATTATGCGTACACGGGTGCTGGCTCACTCTCGAAACCCTGGTTCAGGCTGTGCAACCAGTCAGGCACAAAAAAGGCACCTGACAGGTGCCTTTTCCGTTACAGATGCTGCTGCGAACTAAACCTCGCCTCCTACGACAAGTCCTTTGACAGAACGAAGGCGAGGAGTACCTCCATCGCATCCTCATTGAATGCGCACCAGGCTTTGCTGATCGGATCCTCGGGCGACAATGCCACGCCGATTACCTGGCGACCGTCGTTCCAGTAGCAGTGAATATCCAGTGCCGCGAACAACACACCGATGCGCCGGAATAGTTGTACTCGCTGCTCGTCCTCCGGGTCATAGCGATACGGGAATGGAATGTCGAACTCTTCCGGCCTCACCCGGGTTGGTGTCGCCGGCGTCTTATGGCGTTCCGCGATCGACAGGATCTCCTGAGCAGGAGCTCCAATAAGCGGATCATTTGTCCAGAGCAGAAGCGACTCGTAGGTGTTCACGCTGGAATGCCTCCGTTGCCGGTAATCTCCGCCACGATGTCCTTGAGTATCTGGTAGCGCGCGATCATTCGAGCTCGCTGCCAGATGACACTGCAGTTAGGATCCAGCTTGCTGTTCTGATGAGCATGTTCGAGAAGGATATAGGGCAACTCCAGGGACTGCTCACCAACCCACTCGAAGAATCTCGATGACGCCGAACATGGAAGAGCTGCGGCCGCCGCGGTTAGTTGAGAGACCGCTTCTGCCACCAGTGGCTCCTCTAGCCCCCTGCTCTGCTCGTACACCTGCAGGAGATGGGCAACCTCCGCGTACAGGGCGCTGAACTCTGCGTCGATGTCACGCAGGGCCCAGTGCTCCTTGTTATCCATTTGCTCGAAGAACGAGAGCAACTTGGGCTCCCGCTCTTTCCAGAACGCCTGGACAGATCC
>VFQQ010000623.1_pt1 | contig 65583 bp, 107 predicted proteins | sample 3512341 | NCBI WGS metagenome assembly VFQQ01 (sample SAMN10412373, study PRJNA504923) | tailings metagenome | isolation source: Relicate 2 Philex TSF1 revegetated site | place: Philippines: Tuba, Benguet | collected 2017-08-29 | reverse complement strand
CACTCAGCCGAGCGGACAGCGCAGTCAGGCTTTCATCCTGTGCGCCATTGGGTCTGCAGCCCCATCAAGCTTACTTTGCCTGCCAGGCAAAAAAGTGATCATGGGGTGGCATTGACTCAGCGGGCGCAGGGCTGAGTGTCGGGTCCCCCTTTCAAGGTTCTCCTTACTAATCTTGCCTGGTAAGGTTGAACAAATTCTGCCAGTTTGCCTGCATGTGCTCACCTGGGCTCAAAACAGGGTGTAAGCTGCCAGCCGCCAGCCGCTAGCCGTCCCAGTCCAGCAGGTAACTGCGATTGGGATAGCCTCGGATGAGCACGGGTTTTCGTTGCAACCAGCAAAAGTGTTGGCAACCAGCGCAGATCTGGAGTGCTGCTGATGATTGTGGACATGAAGCAGTGTCGCGGGGTTGTAAGCAAAGGCGCGGGGCGGCAGCTGATTGCTGCCGCCCCCTGCCTTTGGCACGACCGGTGCTCTGCTCATGTGCCACAACGGCTGCACTTGCGGGTCACAGCTGCCTGTCATGCCGTGCATGATGCGCCGCTGGGCGCAGCACACAAAGCGCCACATCTCGACTAGACTCGAGAGTGTGGGTGCAGCGGAGCTATTGCATCAGGTTCAGATGCACTGATCCGCAAGAGCGTAAACTCTGGGGAGGCAAACGAGCTAGCGGTGAACCGTCCTCAGCAATCGGCGGGGCCCGCCGCTGGCCCAGCCCGCCCCTTGCTGAGGCTGGCTGCCGTCTTGCTCGCTGCTGGCCCGCCGACCCGCTCTTGGCAGGGTAAGCTTAAGACGCTCCTCTGCCACCGGCAGTCTGCACTTCTACTTAGTTTTGGGTCATCTGGCGGTGTGAGCAGGCATGCTCAGCCAGCTGGGCAACACACCTGGCTCGCATCTTGCAGCTTGTCGGGTCTGCAGCCCCGTCAAGCACTGCTTTGCCTGCCAGGCAAGGGGGTGCCTCACAGGGTGGTGCTGACCCGCCGCGCGCAAGGCTCGGTGCCCGGTCCTGTTGATCGACCTGCTGTGGCGCCGATGTGCCGGCACCTGTGTCCAGGCTGGTTGCAGCTGTGAGGTTGGGATGAGTGTGTGTTGACTGCCCTCACCGCCGCCAGCATGTGCTTGATCGCCATCCATGGTAGCAGTGTCATGTTCCCGGTAGCCAAAGGCATGGAGTCCGCAGTGTTTTGCCGCCCCCCTGCCTTTGGCGCGGGCGCTGCTCTGCTCCCGCGTTGGCGGCGGCTGCACTTGTTTCACTGCATGCTAACCATGGGAGCAGTGCAATACTACCGGGACAGCCAAAGGCATGAAGGCGGCAGCGTGTTGCCAACCCCTCGCCTTTGGTGCCGGCAGCGGTCTGCTCCCCCCAGCCAGCGAGGGCTGCATGCACTTGTTTTGCGGCGCCGCCTGCCGCCTGCCGGTGGCCGTGCTGTGCTGTGCTGTGGTGTGGTGCGGTGCTCCTGTGCATGCTGGTGCAGCCTCCTCCCCAAGTCACTGCGCCTTATACCCCTCAGCTGCTACTGCTGCCCCGCTGCCTCTGTCCTGCTGCGCTGCTGCTGCGTGCTGCATGCCGATGCGTGAGCGCTCACTGCCACCTGACCAGCCACTGCTAGCCTTTGTTGCACTGCCGGTATCTGACTCGGTACATGCACACGCGCAGCTCACCGTTTGCTCCAAACTCTCCCTTCCCTTTTCCCTGCAGGGCGCTTACCTGGGCCCGGACCAAACCATGCTGGTCACCGAGTACATGGAGGTGAGCACCTTTTTTACATTCCTGATTGAATCATTGTTGTCATTCTATAAATATAGTGGCACTGGTCACCAAGTACACAGAGGTGAGCAGTTTGGCTGGTTCCAATCATGTTGTTGCATTGCACAGTCGACCAAACACTCCAACAATAAGATGTGCGGTTGCAAGCCACCGCATGCTGATCTAACCAGACAGCTGCACCCCCTCCCTGCCTCCACAAACAGGGCGGAGACCTGCACAACATTTGCCAAATGGCCCACTTACCGCCAGCTGACCGCCCATTTACATGCATCCCTTCCCGCCTGCCTCCACAAACAGGGCGGAGACCTGCTGCACAACATCGCGGCGGGGCGGGTGTCCTGGTACAAGCGCGGCAAGAAGGTGCGTTAGGGTCACTTATTGACATGTTTGTTTAAAGGTTATCATTAGGTGAGCAGCTGCAGCGGGTGTCCTGGTACACGCGCGGCACTGCGAAATGGCGGGGGAAGCTGACGGGGCACCTGCTGCATTGACGGGCGGCGCTGCCGCTGCCATGCCGGGCCTTGCATTGCGTCTCTGATCCGTCGTTACTGAACCTGCCCCTTCCGATGGCTGCATTCCTGCAGGTGGCGCTGGACATCGCCAAGGGCCTGGTCTTCCTGCTGCTTTGGTTTACCTTCTCTGGACTGACGGTTAATGCTGACTCGTCATCTCACTCATTCTATGTTTGCAGGTGGCCCTGGACATTGCCAAGGGCCTGGTCTTCCTGCACTCCCGCCGCGTCGTGCACTTTGGTGCGCGCTGCGCTGTGCTGTGCTGTGCTGTGCTGTGGCTCATTGTGTTGCAGCAGATCTCGTCTCCTGCACTCTCACTGCGTGGTGCACTTTGATGCGTGCTGCACATTGCGCTGTGCTGTGCTGTGCCGCGTTGTGCTGCATTGCGCTACGCTGAGCTGTGGTGTACTGTGGTGTGCTGTGCTGCAGCTGCCCCAGCAGGGCTCGTCTCCTGCACACAAGCCCGCTGTTGCTGTGGCGTTTGCGGTGTTGTACTGCCCTTGACATTTGCAGCCCAATTGATGCACTTGGTGCCCTGCTCCTCCTGCCCTGCAGACCTGAAGAGCCCCAACATCCTGCTGACGCGGTGAGGGCCCGCCGCAAGGAGGCTGAGCTTGAATGGGAACAATGGAAGCTCGGCAGTGCAGCAGCGCATGCGCAGAGGTGCAGCACATCTGCAGCCGGCCAGCAGCCAGCAAGGCCTCACATTGTCTACCCAATCTTCTGCCTCTGCAGGGACGGCACCGCCAAGATCGCCGACGTGGGCATGGCCAAAATCATGAACCAGGTGTGTTCAGAAAAGCAATATGGGGGCGCTAAGCCGGGCGCGCCATGCCCTGCCGCTGCCATTGCCTGGCTTGCTCGCAGCCGAGATCATGAGCCTGGGCCTGATCACCGAGCCCCCCCCAGCCTGAGCATCCCCGGAGCCCTTCTCTCAAACAACTATTTTGGCAGGACTACGTAACCGGGGTTGTGTCCACCCTGGCCTGGTCGGCGCCCGAGATGCTGTGGGGGGCCAAGTGCACGGAGCGGGCAGACATGTGAGGCTCAATTCAACCTTGTCAACAGCCTTGGAATGTGCTTGCAGCCGCAGAAGATGCCATCTCCTGCGGCTGCCCTGGCAGGGCTGGCGAAGCGCTGTTGCGTCTGGGACACTGCTGCTCCCATAGCCTGAGGCAGTGCGCTGCTGCCGCTCAGCGGTGTAAAACTGACCATCTAAACCTCTTCCCCTCCCTACCTCCTCTCATTGCAGCTACTCGTTTGGCATCGTGCTGTGGGTGAGTGAGCAGGGCAGATGAAGTATTGACCTCCTGCCTGCCTCTTTCTACCAGCAGTGCACTTGCCAGCGACCGCTGCTGCTGCTACTGCTGCCTGGGCGTGGGCGGCCTGGCAAGGCAGCTGCCTCCACAGGCTTGCAGGCCTTTTTCCCAGCCAATCAGGGCACGGCTGACACGTCTGCTGCTGTGTGGATGCCATTTCCGCCCTGCAGGAGATTTGCAGCGGCGAGGCGCCTGAACGCGGCCGCCTGCGCGACCTGCGGTGAGCAATGGTTGCTTTCGAACTTTGTGTTATTATAAAGCATGTCAGTGTGTTGAACAACATTGGTTTTGATTGATACCAGCCGCCTGCGCGACCTGCGGTGAGCGTGGTTTTGTTTTTGGTGGGCGTATGCTCAGTTTGATTCCCTCAAGCTGGTGAACTCGGTGCCACAGAGCCACCTGTGGCAAGCAGCACCTGCTTTTGTGATGCGCCCTTGCGCTCGCAATGCTAACTCGTTGCTGCTGCTTCCTGTCGCCCCGCAGTGTCCCCGAGGAGTGCCCCCCCGGGGTGCGGCAGCTCATTCTGGAGTGCCTGGAAGCCCGCCCCTCCCTGCGCCCCACAGCCCTGCAGCTGGTGGAGCGGCTGTCAGCCGCATCTGCCGCCCCGCCCCCGGGCGCCAAGATCCCGGTCGCCCGCCCCGCTGCCGGCATGGCAGCAGCCGCTGCAGCTGCAGCACCGGCAGCCGGGCCTGTGGCGGCAGGAGAGCTCGCGCTGCAGGGGGCAGGAGGCAGCGGCGAGGGTGCAGCAGGTGCCAGCAATGGTGTGGGCGGCGGAGCAGCAGTGGCGGCGGCGGCAGCAGCAGACGCAGCAGCAGCAGCCGACGCAGCAGCGCAGGCACAGCAGGCACAGCAGGCAGCAGCAGCAGCAGCAGCAGCAGGCCAACCGGCGGCAGCAGGCGCCGCTAGCGGCACTGCAGCAGGCTCGACGGAGCAGGCTGCAAGCGCGGAGCAACAGCCGAGCAGCCCGGCTGCTGCAGGCGCTGCCTCCGCCTCCCAGCACCAGACTAGCAGCCCCGTTGCGCCAGCCTCTCCCCACGCCAACCACACACAGCCACAGCAACAGTCAGTGCAGCCACAGTCGCAGCTGCAGCCAAGCAGCCTGCCGGTAGGCTCCCTGCTTGCCGATGTCTCTTCGGATTCCCTGCCCCCCGCCTCGCCGCCTCCGCCGCCAGAGCGCGCTGCACCAATCACCCCTCCCCAGCCCGGCGGCGACGAGCAGCTGCCGGTAGACCGGCCAGGTTCAGCTGAGGCTCGAGCAGCCCTGGATGTGGAGGGGGCAGCCCCAGCCGCCGCCCCTGCTCCCGCTGGATGGATCAGCTCCCTGGCTGCCTTCTTCAATGCGCCGCCGCTGCCCTCTGGAGGGGTCCCTTCTCTGGACCCTCCTGAATAGCAGGAGCCAGGCGGGCAGCCCGGGTGGTAGCGCTGGTAATGCGCCGCCGCTGCAGTTGCGCCGCGTGGTGCGGCTGCCGCCACTGGAACCCCGCAAGCATTCCTTGTTTCATGCTGCCTCTCAGAGGCCTTTGCGGTTTGCTGTTTTCACTACTCACACTTCCTGCTGCCATGCACCTCCATCTCTGCCATGCACCTCCCATCGAGCGAATATGCCGCAATGGCAGCCACCCGCTTCCTCGTTGCTTTCTGGAAGCCTGTGCATCGTCATGCCACCCCCTCACTGCACCCAGACCTTCCGCCTTTCATGCCAGCCAACCCACCCACACTCTCTCTCACCCATCGCCGCTCTGTTGTACCGAGCGCACTCTCGATCCCCATTCATCCTATGCACCCCTCCTGCCCTGTGCGCAATCAACCCGTCCAGTCAACGTCCCACGTCCGTACCTTTTCCCTGCCTGCCTGCCTTGGCCGGTTTTAAACAACATCTTTTTGTTGTCACCAGCCCCAAAACCTCACTCAGCTCAACGATACCGAGCCGTTGCCGTTTTATGTTTGAGAGTAAGCTTTTGCCCGACCGATGAAAGCACGTCAGGCCAGGCGGCAAGGTCATGAAAGGGGCTGCGCTCCCTACTGGGAAAGTCTTGAAGTATCGGGAAGAACGAAGCAAGGCGGCAGAGAGTATGCATTGCATCACAGCCGTTGAGGAAGGAGAGGAGAGCAAACAAGCGCAAGGATCTAAATCAACAATGGGTGCCACCTTGGCACCATGCAGTGGGAGAGCGTCACTCTGTCCCCGCTCAGCCCGCGCCGTGGCGAAGCGCACTGACTGACCGAAAGCCGCTGCAGCGGCTTAATCCACTGCCTACATTACAGCTGCCGCGACAGTTAGCCAACCGCCTGCATGAGGTCGCCTGCCTGTTGTGCCACAGGTGTGCAAAGTTCCGCTGTTTCGGTTCCGCTGTTTGGGCAGCTCCACTCCAGTGTTTAGCCAACCGCCTGCATGAGGTCGCCCGCCTGCTGCGGATAGCCCCACAGCGCGGGCTCGCTGGTCGCCACCATCACTCCGTTGAGCTGGAACTTGTGGCCGATGCTATACATGGCCCCCGGCGGCGCTTTCCTGCAAGGGAGTGGGGACATGAAACACAAAAGGCGGTGATACAAGGGGCAGCTGGCTGAAAGGAGTGCAAAACGGGCGGGCAGCATGGCGGCCTGCGACAGCCCACTGCAGCGCGCCCAGAACTAGCACGGCAGCAGCCAGCAACGCAAGCAGCACCTCACTTACGCACAGATCGCCTCACTGGATACCGCCCAGCACACCGCTCACACACAGCGACTGCCAGAGCTAGCACAACAGCAACCAGCAGCCCAAATGGCGCCTCACTTGAGCACCGCCCGCAGCGCCGCCAGGCCCTTGTCTCCCTTTGGCCGACCCACCACTGTGATGCGAAGCCGGCAGCGCGGGTGCTGGCTGACCTGTTTTGGAGGGCAAGGCAGAGGTGGGCAATCACTCAGTGGGCATCCGCATGTTCGTGAGATACTAATGAGCCGAAGGCCCAGCTCAACCGACTGCCCGGCCACAACCGATACCTCCCCTGCCCTTGAAGGCGTGCATCTGGGTAAGAGAGACATGAGCGCCCCAACAGGGAGGTGCTATTTTCCGCTCTTTCCCACCTACCTTGAATGCGTGCATTTGCGTGAGCGAGGTGGGCGAGTCCCAGAAGCCATCGGCCCAGGTGGGCTTGCAGCTGCAGCCGGAGGCACACGTAACACGAGCAACGCCCATTCCAGTGTAACTGCAGGCATAGGAAGGCAGGTGGCAAAGTCATTACGAAGGCAGAAAAAACAAGAGGAGGCGCAGGTCACCCGGGCAACGCCCATGCCGGTGTAGCTGCAAAAGCATAGAAAAGTTTGTGGAGAAGTCGTGCGAGGCGCCAGAAAACCAAGAATGAAGGAGCAGGTGAGAGGTTCATGCAAGGTGGTGCAGAAAGGCTGGCCGGCAGGTGCAGCTCGGCCCACCCAGGCGACGCTTATGCCCGGCCGCAAGTAACGCCACATGAGCAGCACATACGAATACACATTTGTTTGCTGGCCGGCTTGCCTGCGCAAGTAGCCTAACAGTACGAGGACCTGGTCGTTGTTCCCCGGCACCTTGGTGCTGACCTGCAAACGAGGGAAGATGAGGGGGGCATGGAAAAGACGAATGATGGATGCTGCAGGCAGATGATGCAGGGCACACACCGAAGCACAAAACAGTCGAAGTGACAGGAATTTGTGCATGTAACCCAGCCCACCTCCAACTCGATCCAATTGCCCAGGGCATCGGAGCGATAGCCCCACTTCTGCTCCTGCAATCCAGATCGTGAAAGTTTGGCAGGGCAGGGAGCGTTAGCATATCCAGCTGCCAGAACTTTGGGAAACGCCTGCACCGCACTAGCATGCTCGTAGTAATGCCAACCCTCAAGCCGCTCACAATGAAGGTTGCCTTGTTGGGCCGCTCAGCTTTCCAGGCAAAGCCCTCCATGGCCGCCGCCACCCCCTTAAACTCCTCCTGCATGTTTGTGATGAAAAGCAAACTGATTACTTGCAATTCTGTGGATTGGAAAAGACCTTCCAGGCAAAGCCTTGCATCTCTCGAACTCCTCCTGCATCAAATTGTGCACCGGGGATGCAGTTCCTCTTCGAAAACTGGCATGCGAGTTGCCATGCAGGAAATGCCACCCTGTGCGCCGTGCGTGCCCTTGCACGCGCTGCAATTCCACAGGGAGCTTCGCAGCGTTCAATGAGGAAACAGCTGCGCCACCTGGCACCAAACCCCACTCGTGCAAGCCCCCTTGCCTGCATGGCGCACAGCGTAGTTGCCTGGTCGGCATTGCCTGGGATCATGGGCGGGGGCAGGACCGCCTGCTGTCCCTGCTGCTGTGCCTGCTGCTGCGCCTGCTGCGCCTGTCCACCGCCGCCGCCACCGCTGCTGCTGATGCCATCCAGCACTGCTGCGGGGCCGCCGGCTGCCGCCACGTTGCGAGCAGCGGTGCGGATGACTCCTGCCAGCAGCTCCGCGAGAGCTTGGTGGCCATGGTCTGCATGGGGGAACATAGCAACGTCCTTGCAACTCGGCCTGCGTGGCCAGTCAACAAACAACAGCACAAGACTGCCCGATTCAGGATCACGTCAATTGAAATGAATGCAACAACGTCCAGCAGCCCACCTGCCGGGTGGATGACATCATTGTAAAAGTACTGCCCCTGCTCGCTTTGTAAACGCACCAAATTGTTGCCCCGCAACATTATGAAACCACCGCACCTGCCGGGTGGATGACATCGTTGTAAAAGTACTGCCCCCGCTCCTCCGCCGCCGCCTGCGGCACCTCTTTGCCGCCCGCTTGCATGCAGCACATGTGCACCTTGGAGTACTGCAGTGCAGGTGGGAAGCAAGTAGATAAAAGGTCGAAGGTTGAGCGGCTGCCTGTTATCCCCTTCCACCTGCCCGCTTCCACCTGCAGCACATGTGCACCTTGGAGTACTGCAGGTAAGAGAGAAAATTGAAAACTGGCTTGATCACAGGTTCACATTGGCGTCAGAGAAGAAAGGGCACACTTGCATGCAGCACATGTGCGCCTTGGAATACTGCAGGTGCGGGTGGGAAGCTAGTGCAATTTCTGATCGTTGGCCAGGACAGCTTGCCGCCCCAGCTGCGCTGAGCTGGATGCATCGCAGCAGCATGTACGAGCGAGGCAATGCAGAGACCCAGCACAGCACAGCGCACTTTGCTTGCGTGCCGCTCCCACCTTGAAGGGCGCAATGTCGGCCTGCATCTCCTGATAGACCGCGTTGCGAAGGCTGGGGGAGGGGATGTCATAATACTGCAAGGCGCAGGGGCCATTGGGGGAAAGTGCATGCAGTGCATGCACTGGATATATGTGGCAGTCAAGCATGGAGAACTTTCTGCATGCCGCAGAGGGATGCCCAAGTGCTGAATGAGAAGGGACTGGGTTGAGGCCACAGCTGGACAGCCCACATCACAGCGGCGCAGGCAAAATCAGTGAAAAATACCGTCCAATCAAGTGCACCTGTGCCATGGTGGACAGGTGCGTCTCAGCGGCACGATAGTACAGCCCAGCGCTGATGCCGTCTCCAGCGCTGCAGCGATGGGCAGGAGGCAACTTGCATTGGGTTGCTTTGCTCCAATGGAGTGACGCAGGAATGGCATACGGCCAGCAAGATCAGCTGCAGCTGCGGCTGCAACGGTCGCAGAGCCAAGCTCTGCCATTCAGGTGGTGGAGCATGGTGCGGCGATCACACCACAGCAGGCGTGCCATGCACAGCACAGCACAGCGTGCACAGCCCTCCCACCTGTGATACCAGCCATAGTGGTGCAGCACGACAACTGCAGGGCTGCGCGGCATGCGCAGCAGCTTGCGCAGCAGCGCTTCAAAGGAGCGGCGGTTGGGCGAGGTGTAGGGCAGCTCCGGGGCTTCGTTGAAGCTGCAGGAGGAATGATACAAACTTGCAGTCAGTGTTACATGCCTGTGTCGCACGCAGCGGCTGCCACAAAAAGCTGGCAGGCCGAAGCCTGGGCAACCACTGCCCAAGCAGCGCTTCAGTGCCAGGCAGACACAAAACCTGGGAGCTACAAAGTTCGCCAGGCATGCCCAACTCACGTGAACTCGACAACGACCAGATCCGACTCCTGCGGGTTGCAACCAGGAAGCAGGCAGCTCAGGCGACAGTTGTTTCATGGCCAGCTACTCAGAGTCTCGGTTGTACAACCAGCAGCGGACGTCCATCCATCCATCCAACCAGCGCACAACCAGCTGCAGTGCTTCCGCTCAAAGCACACACATACGCACCCCACCAACTCCCAGCATCGCCTCTTTGAGTTATGCACCATCCTCAAACACCAGGCCTCACTTACCGCCGGCACCAGGCGCTCGGTGCAGGTGGCAGCCCTTCGAAGCACACGCACACGCATCAATCCCACACTCCCAGCAGCCCGCCGCTCACCGCCGGCACCAGGCGCTCGGTGCACGTGGCAAAGGTGCCGGCGTTGGTGGCCGAGATGGCTTTGTTCATCAGCGCATGGTCCTTGTGAGGGAAAGCGGCGCTCAGGAACTCAAAGAACCTGTGCGGGTGGCAAGAGCAGCTGTTCACGGCCGTGCAGCTTGCACTCAGCACCCATCCCAACGTGCGGCTGCTTACCACCAGGGCCCGGCTTTGCACATGTCGACAGACAAAAGTGTGGCTCCAGCCAGCACCGCATGCACTGCATCCCGCAAACCACACCCCCCGACAGCAAGGCAATGTTGGCAGCTTGGTATGGTAAAACATGTGCACCACCACAGCACTTCTGCTGACCTGGCAGGGAAGCTGTGCGTGGTGCGGTTGGTGGCGCCCGCGCCCCACGTCACAGATCCGCCAATTGTGACCTGCACAGCAGGACCACGCAGGACATTGTGACCTGCACAGCAGGACATGCACAGCAGGGCGGGGGATGGGCAGGCGGTAAGAAACCCATCAGCCAGCCTAATGCACACCCGCCGTGCAGCAGTGCAGCAGGCTGGTAGCTAGCCCACGCACTCGAGGCGGCCCAGTGCAACCAGCTCCATGCAAGCCGCATTGTCAACCCAGCTGATGCAGGGTGACGCCATTCAAACCCTGCCATCCGCCCTGCCAGCAACGCCACCCACCGCTGTGATTGGCTGGCCAGCCATCAGCTTGGCAACCAATCGCTCCAAGCGCTGCCCGGTGCCGTAGAAAGACAGCCCACGCTTGAGCTGCGCTGCGCTGAGCACCGGTGCCCATGGCAGCGGCGCTGGGTCGGCAGGCGCCGCTGGAGCGACAGCCAGCTGTTGTTGTTTCTGCTGCTGCTGCTCTGATGCCTGCTGCTGCTGTTTCTCCTTAGCTGCGCCAGTGGGTGCCGCCTGCGCCTGCTGCTGTGGCTGCGTCGGCTCCTCTTGCACCGTCAACGACTGCTGTGCAGCGCTGCCCCCATCGCCATCTGCCCCCGGCTCCGCAGCTGCCTGATCGACTGCTGCCGCTGGTTCGGCTGGCTGCTCAGTTGGCTGCGGCGGCGGCTGCTCTTGCTGCTGTTGCTGCTGCTGCTGCTGCTGCACATGGAAATGACATGATTTGTTTGATGTCAGCTGCAGCGGCCTCCAAGATGAAGGGCAGACCTAGAAAAAACAAAGACTGATAGAGGGGCAGGCAATCACGCAACCAGGTACAGCATTCATGCAACCAGCGGCCGCCAACCTGGGTAAGCTGCCACAGCGGACCCGGTCGCTGCAGGCTGCCCGCAGGTTGCAGCCTGGCGCTCAACGGCTGCAGCCGCTCCACCAGGCAAGCTGCACGCAGCAAGAGGGATCGACAAGGGGAGGATGCAGGTCAACCAACACAGGCAGGGGTGCGGCACAAGGGCAATTTAGCGGTCGAGAGGCTGGCGGCGGCGGCAGCGGCAGGCCATGGCTGTCTCCGGCTGTCTGGCTGCTGACTCAACGGCTCCACAACGGACGCACCCGGTCCTCGGCAGCCTTCAGAGGTGAGCAGGAGCAGCAGCGTCACGAAGCAGGCGCCGGCGAGGAAGCCCGCCACGAGCTGCTGCCCCGCCATGCCCCGCAGCTTGCGTGAACTGGATCCCCACATCGCTCTGATTGATCGAGCAAAGCCGCAGGCGCAGCGACCCCAGGAAAGGCGGCAGCCCGGGGGCACCGCTGCTCAGGCCGCCCTCTTCCCGCCTGGCTGGCCACAGGGGCGCACGGCGGTATCAATGGGTTGCTCTTGCAGGCCCGGGATCGCCCGCCGGCGCGCATTGGTGACAGAGCGGCAGCGCCTCGCTGGCGGTCGACGCCCGTTTGATTCTCAGCGGGCACATGCTGTTGGACTGCGGGCCCCAGAAGGCTGCCCAGAATCTTTCGACTCGATTCAGACATTTGATTACAGCAACGTGTGGTCTGGTGCATGGCTCACCCTGCTGCCCTGGCCAGTTCTCCTGCACAGCATTGGCCGTCGCCATGGCATGCTGGCACCAGCGCTCCTCCCCACTGTTCTCCTGCCCTGTGACCCAAGTCAGGCTGTTGGCCCCAACAATCTTGAAGTAGCAGAGTTTGTCACATGGTGACGGTTCACGGCAAGAAGTACACGCTACGCGGAAAGTCAGTATGCAAAGCCGCAGTTGCAAAGCCAGCTCAAGCCACCAGCAGGGTCAAGCGGCACAGGCAATAAAGGGGTGGGGTCCTGAAACTTGAGGGAAAACAGCTGTAGTTGAGTCAAGAACGTGGGTGTGTGGTGGTGACGGGACTAAGGGAATCGGAAAAAAAAAACCTGATAAAAAGCGTCTTGGGTAGGCAACAACTAAACAGCAAAAGGTCGGTCTCGTTTGTTGGCTGCGCGTGAGTCATGGTATCACTGTAGGCTGGGCAGAATAGTTGACGAGCCCCTGACGGGCAGCCGTCCGTGGCTTCCAGGCCTCCACCTGCACTCTTGTTGCTGCCGCCCAGGCGGTGTGAGGTGGCCTTGCAGAATCGAGGTGCCCCTGTCGCTGTTGCTGCTGCACTGCGCGCACTCCTGCCGTGGCGCCGCAGCCGATGCATCTGCTATCAACAGCTCAGCGCCGCGCCGCCAGCATGGCACGCAGGTTGGCCACAAACTGGGCTTGCCAGGCCGGTGCCAGCAGGATGCCGCCGTGGCCCAGGTCTGGGTGGTGCATCACCTGCACAACAAGCGGTAAGGGGCATACTGAGTGCGCTCTCAATCAGTGGCAGGGAGTTGCGAAGAACCAGGCAGGGTGCCGCCATGGCCCCAGGTCTGGGGGGTGCATCACCTGCGAAGCACACGACCGATTAGCCGTTATGACCAGCTCAGCAGGCACTTCTGCCATCCCATCAAACCCATTAACCAATGCCTGCCCAGACCCAGTTCAGTCATTTACCTTGGCGGGGTGGCCGGCCAGCTTGAGCTGAGCCATGACCAGCTCAGAGGGCACCAGGTCGTCGCAGCCGGACAGCACCACCAGGCTGCAGGGCAGGGGGAGCATTGGGAATCACTTTTTGGGATTGAGCAGCCGCCCTCCCAGAAACCCTGCATCCCAGCACGGCGATCCCGCCTGGCCATGCTTGCAACATGACCTGCCGTACCAGCTGGCATGGCACCCAGGCAGAAGTCAGCAGGGAGACAACAAAGAAGAGAGCCGACAGCATAATGCTGCACAGCGGGGCGCACCTGCGGCGGGGCAGGTCCTGCGGCCACAGCATGAGCTCCGTCCACAGAAACTTGCGGCAGAAGGCCTGCAGCAGGGTTGCAGAGGCACAGGGGAAATGACCCAGCTTAAAAGCGGCAACGTCACAAGGCGGTGCATGAGCTGCGTCCACAGGAGCTTGCGGCAGAGGGTCTGCGGGCAGAGGGAGTCACAAGTACGTACGTATGGCTGCAAGCAAAGGACAGCCTTGGCACGGATCCCTCCCCAATGGGATTTGCAAGCGGAGGGATGTGCACGCACGGCACTGGCGCAGCGCAGGCACAGCGGCACCATTGGCTGCAGGCACTCACACACCGCAATCTGCGAGCCTCCCTCCCCACCTGGGAAATGGTGAGGTCTCGGGAGCACAGGAATCGAAGCAGGTCGACGGCACCAGCTGCAGTGGTGAAGTTGCGTGCATCGGCCGTCTTGTAGATAAAGTTGGCCAGCAGCTGCATTGATTGGGAGTGGAGAAGGATACAGCTGCGTTTGAGCAGTGCCGGCCGTGGTTGTGCAACGCATGCGGCAGCGGAATGGCAGCGGCAGCAAAGTCTGGAGACGTGATACACATGGGGTAGCGAATGTCAACCGATGCATTGCAGCAGCAGTGCCTATTCGCCTGTGGGTAGCCACGTCATCGTTGTGACTGGTAGCAGTAGCAAAGTTCCGACAGCGGCAACCACGGGTACAGCGGCAAATCTTTGCAAAAGCAAAGCACCTGTGGGTAGCACGTCATCATTGTGACCGGGTCCAGCAGGCACACCGAGTGCACCAGCTGCAACGGGTTACGGCAGAAGGATAACAGCGCCACAAGGTTAAGCTGCGCAGACGGGGCTTGCCAAGTGCACGACCCAAGTTGCTGCACTTGCTTCGCGCCGGCCAAGCACCGCATCAGGGATCGAATGAACCGCCCACTGGAAATGCATGCATGCACCAGCGCGGGGGCACCCACACAAGATACTCATTCCCCCATCAGCCTCACCTTTGGGTGCAGCTGGCAGATGCGGGAGGCCACAAATGTGCCGTAGCTGTGTCCCACGATGCAGGCCCGCCGGTAGCCGTGCCGCGCCAGCAGCGCCGCAGCTGCAGGGGACAGGCAGGCAGGCCCAGTCACGGTCCTCTGTGCAACCCAGCTGAGCGATCAAGCAAGCGCTTGTCAGAGCTTCTATCTGGGCAAGCTGCAAACTGCTAGCTCTCCTTTGAGTGCACGTGTCACGAACATGGAGCCTGCCATCCCTCTCCATCAACAGACCATGAACATCATCCCTGCCTGCCGAGCTGCGCACATGAGTCGGGATGACGATACCACATCCCCACTAACCTGCGTTTGCCACGTCATCCACAGTCTCCGCCTGCCAGCACAGCCGCAGCGCCACGTGAGGTACCTGTGAGTGAAAGCAGTTGGGGCAGGATCAGAACGGCAGGATGGTCCATGCCGCACCGGAGCCACGCCATGCAGGTGACAATACAACAGCTGGTGGCGCTTAGAAGTGGAGCGGCGACCGCCGGCCAATCGTGCCACAGCACGCCAACTGCTGCACACTTGCAAGACAACAAGCGCGCACCTCCAGCATCAGCACGGGCGTGTCGGGGCATGCGTGCTGGATGTCGCGAATCAGCGCCAGATAAGGCAGGGTGCCAAAGCCCACGCCATGAAGGAACACAATGGGCACGTCCGGCCGCGTGCTGTGCCCGCTGTGCCCGCTCAGCCCGCTGCCGCCCAGAGCCGCCGCGCTGTCGCTGGGCAGCTGCACCGCCAGGGAGAGGAAAGGGCTGGCAGGAGGCTCGGGCATTAGGGCACCTAGTGCCGCTGCCTCAGCCCCAGGCTCTGCCGCCACTGCTGCCGCGCCAGCTGTGGTGGCTGCTGCCGATGCTGCCGCACCCAAGCTGCCGCTGGCTGCAGCAACAAACTCGGCTGCAGAATCTCCCTTCATGCGGCGCCGCGGCACAGTGCCGCCCTCTGCCGCCGCTGGCGGGTCCGCCTCAGCAGGCACAGCAGGCACAGCAGGCGGTGCAGACGCCAGCCGTGCAGGCAGCTCGGCTGGCGGAGAGCGCTGGGCCAGGGAACTGGCAGCCCGTGGGGAGAGCGGGCTCAGCGCACGTGGGGACAGCGGGGAGGGCCCGTGCGGGTGCTGTGCCGCCACCGCCGCCGCAGCAGAAGAGGTCACCGCGACCAGATCGTCCAAAGCGTGCTCAGCGGCATGGTGCACAGCGTCCGCAGCGTGGTGCAGCGCAGCGCCGACCGCTTCGCCTGCTGTGCTGCGCCGCCGCAGGTCGGGGTGTGCGCTCCGCCCGCGCGGCGCCGGCGGGGACAGCGGCTGAGGAGAGAGCGGGGACAGCGGGGCGTCATTGTGCGCCATCCCTGCTGGACCGCTGCTGCTGCTGAGCGGCCGCACGTGCCAGTAGGTGAACCGCCCCTGGCGGCCTGGCCGGAAGCCCATGAGGAGCAGCAGCAGCTGGGCGGCACGGGCTGCCGCTTCGGTCAGCAGAAACATGAAGAGCGGCTTGTGGTAGGCGCTGTGGGGAGGGTGAAGGGGAGGTAGAAAACACAGGGAGTCGGAAGTACGCAGGTGCATCTCAGCGGCAGAGGCATCGCCCATGGTTGAAGCAGAGTGTGTGAGCTAGAAAGGCGACCCACATGCGAGGCAGCAGTGGGTGGTAGCCGGCAGGCAGATCATACAGGCCCACAGCTTGCAAGCTCACCGCAGGGGCTCCCATACATGCGCCATGAACCGCAGGCTTGGGTCGTATCCAGTGGTGAATTTGAAGCAGCAATCAAGAGCAATCAAGCTCACCGCAGCGGCTCCCACACATGCGCCATGAACCGCAGCTCGGGGTCATATCCAGGGGTGAAGCGCACGCCCCATGCACCCTCCACTTGATCCACAAATGCAATCACCGCCGCCCGATCGGGCTCGCTCAGCTGGTGCGGCAGCTGCGGGGGGCGAGAGATGGGCAGGAGCACGTGAAATGAGGGCATTGCAGATGAGCGAGAAGTCCACAAATGCAACCACTGCCGCCCGATCGGGCTCGCTCAGCTGGCGAGGCAGCTGCAGAGGGTCGGTGGAGGTGGGGCCAGGCATTGCAGCCCAGTACGGTTGGGAACTGCGCTAGATCACCTTACTCAAAAGAAACCAATGAACTACAGCAGTGACTGAACTTGCCTTGCTGTGGAAGCCATAGGCCACAAACTCCTCCACATTGCCGCGCAGCACAGTCTCCGGCTCGGCTCCCAGGAACCTGCAACCGCAGAAAAGAATGCGATCATTTTGGAATTCCACAGGGTGTGCGGACGACGCCTGCATTGCCTTCGCAAGGTGCCCCTGAGGCTTGCAGGCATGCAGGCAGTATGGGAGTGCAGCAGCAGCAGACGCAAAGTGGGCAGCAAAGCTCACCAGCCTCGCAGGAACTCCTTCACACAGAAGACGTCCCGCAGCTGCGGCAGGCACGAGGCAGGCGTGAGAAATTTGAGCATTGACTGCTGAGGAGCAGACTCTGGAGGGCACAGGCATTGGGAAATCAGATCCAATAATGCAGTGCAAAAGAGAGCCGTCCCTGCGGGCGCCAGGTGCAGCAGCATGCGGACAAGCCCTCAGCTGTAATGGCCACACACAAATACATGGCTTCCTGCTGCTGGCCGCCACGCAGCCAGTGCCATCGACATTTGGCACAAAAGCCGCACTCACCTCCAGGAACCGTTCATAGTGCACCGCCACACGGCTGGCGTCCGGCCCCTCCTCCGCTGTGGGCAGCCGGCTGAGCAGGCGGTGCCTGCGGGTAAGATCCCCAGCCAGGCGGTGTGAGGACACGTCTTTACGCTTATCAAGCATGTAACTCTAACCAACTGAGTTACTTACCCATCTTCACATAAGAACGTGAGAATCAGCAGCGCCAGCTTGGGGCGCGGCGGCATACCGGCATGTCTTCGCGGCTCCCGCTCAGCAATTCATTAACAACTGTCGGGATGTAACCATTTCAAATACACAACCCCTCTCACCTCAGGCGGCCAACCAGGTAAAACACGCCCTCTGCCGCCAGATAGCCGGCGGTCACCAGCCGCAGCGTGGGGTGGGCAGCCAGGCCGCGCCAGGCAAGGGCTGCCGCGCCAGACAGCCCACCCACCAAGCCGGCCTCGACCAGCCATGAGCCGCTGCCTGCCGGCTGGGCCAGCAGCCGGGCGGCGTAGCCATCCGCCATTTTTCAGTTCGGGGCGGCGGAGGCGACGGCGGGCGGCGGCAGGCCGCGGTGCGACGCGCCCGCTGCCGCTTGAATTGTCAGCCACTCTGGGATGCTTGGCGCTACTTGGAGGGCGCAGGCAAGCGCACTGGGCGGCTCACGCCCAGGGTTATGCGCGGTCAGCCGCCTTGCACCGGCGCCAGAAGCTGCAAAGACTGCACAGGATGCCTGGAGGGGATCCCAGCGCACATTGCGTTTGAGCCCAGCTGTCCCTGCATGGGAGCTCAGCCCAGCATGCCCCGCCGGCCTGCACCACCGCACCCTGCGCATGAACATCTGCAGTGGCAGAGTGCTGCCGTGTTGTCTTTACACTTTCACGTTATAACCCATGTCTGCCAGTCAGCATGCCTGAAGCCAAACTGTTGTCAGCGGGCAAAAGGGGTGCGTTCGCTGTTCGCTCGGCAGCCCACCGGTTCGCAGTGGGCTTCGCTCTCGTCGCGTCTACTACAATGCACCCCTGACCACTCTGCAAGATGTTGCCAGCGTCTTACACTGCCACGTATATGGGAAGTCGCCCAACCCAATACGCCCCACAACGCAACACTTGCCTGATTGCGGGCGCAACCATGCTGCATTTAGGCGTGCCAGCGCCGCCAAGCCACCAAGCCGGGTAGGCCTGCAGCTGCACTGGATGGACTGCCGTGCAAGTGCTTGGTGACACAGTGAACGCTCCTCCCAACCTGGCAGCGGCCTTGCGGGCGGGTAGCTGCGCTTGGCATGCACACCACTTGATGCATTGGTATGCATGAGTGGCTGCCAGTAGCACGCCTGCAACCTCCCCAGAGCCGCCTCAACAGTCGCAGCTGTCCCAGCTACCTGCAGCACAGCCCTGCTGATGGCATGCCCACAAGGGCGAGCTGGACGCTGCTGCAGCGGCAGACAACATGGACGCTGCTGCAGCCTCCAAGTGGCATGCCTCGGTCCGCTGACCATTCTTGCGAGTCGAGGAGGACCACTGGTAGACGGGACACCATTCAGCGAGCTCAGGATGTGACTAGATGTGCAGATCAGCAGGCAGGCTGCAAGGCAAGCATGGATGCATGCATATGGATGCGGGGACGAGGAGGGCACATGGCGGTGGCCGCCGCCGCAAGAGAGACGCCTTGCAAGCCAATTGGCTTGCGATCGGCGGCCCTGCAATCCTCATCGGATGGGATCCCGCCACCGACAGCACGCTCAACACACCCCCTGGACTACCAGAGCAGCACCGCTGCCGCGGCACTGCCGTCCTGCCAAGGGCGACATGTCTGTACAGCTGCAGGCGGTGCTGCCAACAGGACGCGCCTGGTGGCCACCACCCCTGAGGGAGCCTCCCATGCCATGGCCAGCCGGCGCCTCATTGCCAGGCTTGATGCGTGGAACCATGCCCAACCTTGCTTGGTGATGACTGGTTGGGAACTGGTTCCCTCACACTTGTACAAAAACCCCAACATTGTGGGGAGAACTGGCTGGGAACTGGTTCCCAGCCAGCTCGCATAAAACCACCAAGCACCCGCTTACGCCCCACAATTCATCCTCATCCACACACCCTCCACTCTGCTGGTAGCTCAGGGTAAGCAAAGCGGGCGATGCGTGCCTGCGGGCTCAGTCCTGTCAGGACAGGACTCGCTGGTGGTCTTGCACTCCTTTTCTCGCGCCTGGGCTTGTCGGCATGCACAGTCTGGTCCTTCCTGGCGCCCGCCCCTGCCTGCCCCTGCCCGCACCGGGCGCACCAGGCGCGCGCCTGCCGCCGCCGCCGCCGCCGGGATCCCATGAAGCTCCCTGGCTCCACCTCCCCTCGCCATGGTAGCCGGCCGGTGCCCTTAGGGGCTTATTACTCAAACCCGCCCGCACTCTCCCTCTCCAGCCCCTGCAGGCACCCGGCAACCATGCTGCGCCGCGCCCTCCTCGCCCTTGCGCTCTGCGCCGCGCTGGCCGCGGCCGGCCCGCACGACTGCTCCCCGCAGCGCGTGGCCAAGGGCTGGACCACCATTGCCACCGACGTCGAGGCGGCCCTGGACAACACTACCAGCAGCATCGTCACCGCCTGTGAGCCCTGGATGGTGTGCTGTCATAGGGACGGTCCCACACATGCATGATTGTGTGCCGCCTGGCGCCAGGCACCGCACGCGCTGGCCAGCCACCGCCTGCGCCAGGCGCTCCCACAATGACTGGCCCGTGCCACGTAACAGCTGTTGTGCGTATTCTGCCCCCTGCAGATGCGGCCATGATCAAGGGCCTGCCCGACCAGGTGAGCTGGAGGGGCACCCGCATGTCTGTAGCGCCGCGGGCTGGTTATCTGCCGTGCCATCTGGCTTGGGGTGTGTAGCACACCGCCCGCATGGCTCAACCTCGGGCTTGCGCACATACTGCACAACTGCTGCATGCAAATCGGCTTGCCCCGCATCGCCTTGCATCACCAACCATGCAGCATGTGCAGCGCGGGCCTCCTGACCCCTCTCCCCTTCTCTGCTGCTCCACACGCAGTACAACTGCAAGTCTGAGGGCCCCTCTGTGTCGTGGACCGGCTGCGCCAGCAGCAAGGACCCCAACCGCTTTGTCCTGCACGTCAACGTGACCTGCCCCGACTGGACGAAGCGCAACGTGACCGTCACGCTGAGGGCTGACGTGCTGAAGAGCAGCACCGGCGCGCTGAGTGTCATCGACGTGGACGACGAGGCGGTGGGTGCAAGCCCCATTCGATTTGCATCCCATTTTTTGGGCGGTCTACAGTCCAGCTGCTCGTGCAGCTGGTCTGCTCAGCTGCACGGGCGCGGGGCATGCAGCCTGAGGCGGGGGTGCCTGCACGTCACGCTCCATGGTGGCGCGCTGCCTGTACTGCCGTGCAAGGGCGACCCCAGCGGCCTGCGCCTCGCGCCTCGCTGCCCACTGCCTCGCCCTTGGCCGGCGGGCCACCCCTGGCTGCAGGTCTTTGTGGACGGCCAGTATGTGGGGACAGATGTGGAGAATATCCTGGACGTGAGGCAGCTACGCTGGTGCTGCCGGGGTCTGGACTGCAGGGTGTGGGAGGGGCGTTGGCGCGCGTGCACATGCAGCACAGCTGTGCTGCAGCCAGCTGGCGTGACAAGTCTGCCCACCGCTGCTGCCCTTGCTCTCCCACGGTGGCCCCCGCAGAGCGAGGTGAACGCCGCCATCGCCGCTGCTGACAAGCCGAAACTGGAGAACCTGGCTTCCGTGGCCGCCAAGGTTGACAAGGCAAGTCTCTCGTAGCAGTGGATGCGGTGCATGGAGGGAGAGGGCGGGTGCCACTCAGCAGCGGCTCAAATTTCACCCTTAAGGGACAATGGGGCTGGCGCACTGCAGCCCAGAGCCGGGTGGCCTGGCGCCGCCATGACTCGGGTCGCAAGCGGAGCCTTGCAGCATGAACTTGCAGCATGAACCTCCTCCCCCGCTCCCTCCCCAGATTGATGACGACCTCGACGACAAGTTTGACGACCTCGATGACAAGTTCGACGACATTGGTAACCAGGTGGACGACATGTTCGATTGAGCTTGATTGAGCGGCGCCAGCACGGATACGTTGCCCTTGCAACCCCTGCCCGCCCCCTTCGGTCGGCTGCGCCGCCGCGGGTGGACTTTTGAAGCAGCCGCTGATGCTGGCTGCCCCCTGAGATTGTGTGAAGGGGCCACACAGCCACTGCCACCCCTTCGTTTGCCCTTTCTTGTTGTGCGCTTCATCGCACCAAAGCCCTGGTGTTGCACCTGTTTCTCGTGCAATGCTTCCAACCACAGCCTGCAAGCCTAGCTTGCAGCTCCCTCATGTGCGATGCTGACACCCTCCCAGAGCGCAATACCACACGCTTTGTACCACCCTTAATACATGCCAGCCCCCCCATCTACCACCCGCTTGATCGAACCCTGCACGAGACCAACCCCCGCCGAACTCTCTCATGGCACCATCCCTCCCCCCCCCCCCCCCCCCACCCCGCCCCACTCGACGCCACCAACATTGCTGTTCGTTCTTTTGCATCATTGCTTGGATGTAAACACGCACAGCAATATACATTCGCTGCCCAGCAGCTTAACGCCCCGGCTGCTTTGTTGCATGCATCATTGGGAGTTTCATGGGCTTGTTAGGCTACCGAGTGCGCTGCTGCGCAGCAGCCGCATGCGGCCGCACCGCCGTGCACTTTTGGCACTCCTACCACACATGCCTGACTGTGAGACCAGGTGCAGGTTCATGTTGCAGCTTGCGCGCACGCCAAACAATGTGCGCATGCGGCGCCACCGAGGCGACGGCACTTGAGGCGAAGGCGCAGGCCGCCAGACGTCGCTTCTCTGTCGCAGATCACTTTCCCCGGACCTCTGACAGCCTCTGGCCGTGGCCTGACGTTGACAGAGTGCTTACTGGAAGCGCGCGGCCAAGCGGCCATGGCCCTCCATCGGGCGGGGTGCCGCATCGAGTATGGTCCCTACGACTGGGTGAGCGCGCCGCTCGGGCCGCCGCCGCCGCCGCCGCCGCCGCTGCCGCCGCGGCTGCGGACCTGCCGCCGACACGTGCGGACCTGCTGCCGCCCTCTGCAGGTGGCGGACTTGGGGGAGGGCGTGGAGGGCGCAGTCAAGCTGATGCGCGAGCGCGCCAGCGGCCGGCTGGTGGCGGTCAAATACGTGCGGCGGGGAGCCAGCGTGAGTGCACAATCCTGTGCATTGGTCAAATGTGTTGACAAGGGGGTGGGGCGCCTCCAGGCTAGTGGGTCTCCTCCAGCCCAGTGCTGCTGCCAGTAGAACACTGGTCCGCCCCTCTGCAATCTGGCGGCAGCGCAGCCGACAGGCGACAGGCGGCGCTCCAGGCGGCAACTGCGCGCCAGCTCCGCTGCGGCGCGGCCTTGCATGTGCCCGCCCGCCCGCAGTTGCTTGGCAGCACGCTGCCGGGACCTGCACCGGCCTGGTTTAGCAGCAGCAGCAGACTCAAGGCTGCCCTCGCTTTTCTGCGCAGATTGACGAGAATGTGGAGAACGAGATTCTGAACCACATGCGGCTGTCGGGCCACCCTCACATTGTGCAGTTCTACGAGGCAAGCCGGCGGGGCTGGGTGCTGGCATCTGGTGCTTGTTCTTCTGCATGCCGCGCTGCTCTGGGTGCCGGCTCGGTGGTGTCTCTGGTGGCAAGCCTTGCTGGTGCAGTTGTTTGTTGTTGTTGTTGTTGTTGCTGCTGCTGCTGCTGCTGCTGCTGCTTCAGGGCAGGGCAAGCTGCGGTGGGTCTCTTCACCCACCTCCCGCACCCAGCTCTGCCCATTGCGCCCCACACCCGCCTGCAGGCCTTCCTCACACCCACCCACCTGGGCATCTGCATGGAAGCGGCTTTCGGCGGCTGCCTGTTTGACTTTGTCTCGGACAGCATCCGGCTGCGGGAGCGGCACGCGCGCCTGATGTTCCAGCAGCTGATTGCCGCGCTGGTCTGGTGCCACAGCCAGGTGCGTCTGTGGGGGGCAAAGCAGGGACAGTGCAGGCGTGGATTTAGGGAACCTGCTGCTGCCTCTGCTATCGCCTTTCCCCTCCAGCCTTTCCCCAATGTGGCGCTGGTGTCTCAATGCCAGCTGGCGCACTGTTTTTGCCCTCATTTCTTCAGGGCGTCCACTGCCGCGACATGAAGCTGGAGAACCTGCTGCTGCTCCCTTGCAGGGCCTTGCTTAGCAAGTCTTTGCTAGCGTAGTTGTGCTGCTGCCCCAATCGCCACTGCAGGGCATCCACCACCGGGACGTGAAGCTGGAGAACCTGCTGCTGTCGCGGCCCTCGGGCGAGCAGGGCTGCCTGCTCAAGCTCTGCGACTTTGGCTTCTCAAAGGTGCGAGGCGCTTACACTTCTTCATACAGCGCGCATAGTGCTGATTGCAATGTTCATTTGAAGGGTGCACTCTGTGTGGCTGGTCGAGCGACTTTGGCTTCTCACAGGTGAGGGGGAAACTTTGCGCTTGCCATGTGTCGGACGTGGCTGGCTGGCCCAAATGGGCCAGTCTGTTTCAGATTGGAATGGCCAAGCGCAAACAGCGGCATTGCATGTGCTGCATCTGCCCTGCTGTTTGTGGCTCTGGCCGCTCGCAAGACTCTGCGCGTGCCGCCACTGTCTAAGCAGGATGCGGTGGCGCAGGCGCAGCCGCACACCATGGTGGGCACGCCCGCCTATGTGGCGCCAGAAGTGCTAGCCAGCACGCAGGTGGGTGCTGTTGCCCAACGGCTGCGCTCGTAGCTGCACGTTCGGCAAGCTGTGCCCTGTGTTGCGTCACCTGCCGGACTCTTGCCCTGCTCTGCCGGACACACTCGGACCCCTCCGCCCCTGCTCCCATTAGTTTGACTGCGCGCTGGCGGATGTGTGGGCGTGTGGCGTGGCGCTCTACACAATGCTGCAGGGCTGCTACCCCTTCCAGGTGCTGCCCCCTTGATGGGCTGCCCTCTTGAGCGACGCTCCAGCGTGCATGTGGGCGGTTCCAGCGTGCCGGGCAGGCATGCTGCGCTATCGCTGCTTCTGGTCGGGCTCACACGAGATGATTGGAATCTGCCTCTGCTCCGCGCCCTTGCCTTGCAACCTCCTCTGCTTCCTTTGCGCGTGCAAGTCAGCGTCCCTCCTGCCTGTGGTCCCTGCCCTTGTGCAGGACGCTCGAGACCCGGACAACCCGCATCTCATCATCCAGGTGTGCAGCGCAGTCACTTGGCGAGGTTAACGGTTTTCGGCCCATCAGCACCCCAGCTTCCCGCCCGACATGCCGCTGCCACACAGCCTCGCAGCACAATCTCATGCTGGCAATTCCTGCCACCCTGCTCTGCTTTGCAGCACATCCTGCACAGCAGCTGCATCAATATCTCATAGGCGTTGTTCAATCACTTCACCTCGCCCAATGCCCACTGCCCTGCAGCACATCCTGCACGGCAGCTACGAGTTCCCGCCTGACGTGCCGCTGAGCCCCGAGTGCAAGGACTTGATACAGCGCATCCTGGTGCGCAACCCGGCGCAGCGCATCACCCTGCAGCAGGTGCGGCGGTGGGGCTGGGGCTGGCGAGGCTGCGCAGTTGATGGATTCTGGGTTGCCTTGCCATGCACATTGCTGCAGTGCCATGTGCTGTCACTGCCACCAACCACCAAGGCATCCACCACACAAGCAAGCCAGTGCATGCAATACCTATTGGTGAACCCGCGCGCCCAACCTCCTGCGCGCCGCAGATCCAGCAGCACCCCTGGTTCCTGGAAGACCTGCCACCCGACTGCCAGGTGGGCTGGGCATGGGGTGACAAACAAGCAGGGGTGGTGGTGCAGCAGGCGCGTAGGGGGAGCAGCAGGTGCAGGCGGGCTGGTCTTCTTGTACAGGGCTTGCACAGGGCGCAGCACATGCGGTCAGCACCTGCAGCTCCTAAGCAGTACCGCACAGATGCCAGCCGCAACCTGCCCCAGCCTGCCCCATGCTGCAACGTGCACGGCGCTGTTGACCACATCAGGCCGACATTTATCATGGCTAAACACCTGCATGGCCCGCCACTCCGCAGGCGTACGGCCCCGCGCAGCAGGCGGCGATGCAGGCGGCAGTGCAGGCGTGCCGGCCATTGCAGACGGCGGCCGAGGTGAAGGTGCTGCTGGAGGCGGCTCGCCAGCGGCCGGGCACCGGTAGCTCTGGCATGCTGGGCAGCGAGGTGCGTGTGTGTGCATAGACAGTGTGCTCAGAAAGTGTGCACTGCCGGGGGTTGCTGGATGATGGCGTTTGTTGCCGCAGATGTGGGGCTGCTGGTTGTTCAGCAATGCTGGGCCCGGGTTGCTGTGGCAAGTGTGCTTTGACGGCGCACCATGCCTCAGGTTCTGCCTCAGGGCTTTGCTGGCTGGCCCTGCTTCCCAGACTCTGGAGTTTGTCACAACTCGTCTCCCCACCCCGCCACTTCCCTTGTGCAGTTCAGCAGCGACGAGCACCTGGCAAACCTGCCCGGCGGCGGCGGCGAGGGCGAGCCCGCCCCCATTCCAGAGGAGAGCGAGGGCAGCGAACAGATGGAGGAGGATCAGGCAGCCCTGGGAAAGGCAGCTGTGCACACGGCAGCTGCAGACAAGGCAGCGCTGCAAGGTGCAGCCCTTCCTGCGGAAGGCAGTGCCATGGATGGCGCTGGCGGCGGCGGCCTGTGATGGCGGCAGCGTGTGGTGGCGGCGCGGCAGCCTGATGCGCCACCATGCCAACGGCGGTGTTGCGCAGCTCATGCTGTGCGGACCAGCCTCCCCGCTGGCTCGCTGCCGCTAACAATGCAGGCGGCAGCTGGGCAAGCGACCCAGCCTTGTAGCGATAGACGTGACCCTGGCGCTGCTGTGCAGCGCCCACCAGCTGTGCGCCCAGCACACTGCGCATTGCAGTGCGAGCAGCAGCGCCCCTCGTTACTCTACCCTTTTCCTGAAATCATCACTACTGCCTTGAATTGCCCATCACACGTGTTTCTGTCCATGCGTGCCCTGCACATGCACGGCGCGCCCCGTGTCCCCTGTGTTCCTTCCCTGTGCCCTTTGATCAGCCCCATTGAAATGATACCCCTCAGCGTGCACTGCCAGTTCATTTTGCCCTTTGTTTCCTGCGCGGGCGCCCCAGAGACTTGCGCCAGCGTCCATCCCCTTTCGCAAACTGTGCCCTGCGCTGGAAAGCATCGACATTGTTGCCCAGCGCCACTCCCTTCCCTCGTCCCCAATCGATGCCTGGCGTGTGTGCCATTGTGGCATGTAAAGAAGCGAATGTGATCAATGAAATTGGGGCCAGTGTGCAGTGCAATTCTTCAGTACTTGAGCATGCGGCGGCTGGCGGGCGCGGCGGCAGGGCTGGGAGCTGCCTCTTTGCTGTCTGGTTGTGAGGCGCTCTCAGCAGGCTCTTCTTTCTGCTCAGCCGGTGGCTCAGCTGCCGCCGGGCTGGGCGCTGCTGCGGGCACAGCAGGCGCAGCAGCGGGTGCGTTTGCGGCAGCGGCGCCACCCGTCTCTGTCAGTACTTCAGCCTCATCACTCTCAGCATCGCTGGCAACAGCGAGGCCCGCGGCGTTGCGGCCGCGCCAGTAGGCTGGGGCGGCAGCATCATCCTCATAGTTTGCCAGCTGCTTGCACAGCTTGCCATTGGTGGTCAGGCAGCAGGCTGTGCCATCCAGGGTTGTGCACTGATAGCCCCGAGCCGCCAGTCTGAGGTTGGGGCACTGCTGCCGGCCCCTGCCGCACCGAACCACCCAGTCAGAGACGGGGCGCTCCTGCTGCGCAACGCCAGCAGCTGTTGCATTCCCGGTCGCAGCTGTTGCATTTGTGGTGCCGGCGGCAGCGCTTGCCCCCGCCACAGTCTGGTTGGTTGCAGGGGCCGCAGCTTGGCCCTGCACCTCCTGCTGCGCCTGCTGTGCCTGCTGGGCTGCCTCCTCCTCGGCCTTTGCACGCTCTGCCTCCTGGCGCGCCTTCTCCTCTGCTGCCCGCTTCTGCTCAGCCTCCTGCCTCCTCTTCTTCTCCTCCTCCTTGCGTTTCTGTTCAGCCGCCCTCTTCTCAGCTGCCTTCCGCGCTTCCTCTTTCCGCTTCTTGTCAGCTGCTTCCTGGTTGCAGTCTGTCCACTCCCACTCGATCGACTTTCGGTCCCACTCGAGGCCAGTGATTGCCTCATAGGCCTGTGCATGGGAGGGTATGCCGAGGGGCGGAGGGGGCAGTCAGATTGCAGTTGGTCATGATCACGCACTGCAGCCCGGCAGTCCGTCTGCTCAGAGTGCCATGTGCATTGCAAAGCGGACATTCGACCCGGCAGGGAGGGGCGGCACACACCGTTGTGGAAAAGTCGACATCGCCGTGGGAGCAAGAGGGGCACATGCTGCGGGGGAGCAGCCATGTTCAGATTGTCATGTGAGGCGTTGATGTCATGCGATGCGACAGGCAGGCCGTGCCCCAATTGCGGACGCGGTCTTGAAGCGGCGCCCTTGCAGGCAGCCGCCAGCCTTTGCCACACACTGTGATGGTGACCTGGCATACAATGGCTCCTGCCAACACGTTGAGTGCATGTGCAGACCCCCAACTCACTCGACAATCTTGACGACGTGCCACTTGCCAGAGGCCGGGCGCTCAGTGCCACGTGCCCGGATGCAACGCCCGCAGCTGCCGCCAAACTGCGGCAGGCGGTGTGCGGGAAGGGCGGTTGAGCGTGCACACATTACACTGCTGGGCGATCACTCGGTGCCTTGAAAACTTGACATGCTGGTTGCCGCAGTCACGTAAGACACCTCAACTGGCCCAGCAATGCAGCGGCATCATGCCAGCGCTCCTGCTGCACATGCTGCGCTGGCACCCGGCCAGCCTGCCTGCCCTGCCGGACAATCACAGCCCAAGCACCCACCTGGGCTGAGTTCATGGCGCCATACCAAGTCTCAAACTTGGATCCAAGGTCGCCAAAGCCGCACGCATTTCTGCCGGTGGCGTCCTTGTCCCCAGGACCTGCAGGCGGTGAGGGTGGGCGAAGCACTGTAACAATGCTGGGGCGGCGGCAGTGGATCTGTTCGGCGGTTGGGCGGTGGTTACGGCCGGTGACGCTCTGGCGACGGCACTGCGGCAATCGGGCCTACGAAAGTCAGCGTAACGCTAGATCGCATCTGAGCGCTCCAAACTAAGCAGTGCAACATTTGATGCTGCCTCTGTGCAGATCAAAAGCCAGTGCAGTTACGCAAGGTGTGTGCAGGGCGGTGCCGCCGCCGCTCAGGCAGCTTGCGGCAGGGGCAGGGCAGCCTTGCCACTATATGCAGTGGCTTCTCCGGAATACGCCAGGGCAAGCTTAAGCGGGGCCAGGCCCAGCAGGCCCAAGCAAAGGAGGGCGGCTGCCCCTGCGTGCTGCCGGCCCGCCATCGCCCGCTCGCTCGATCAGCAAACTTTGATCGATGCGATCGACGCGATGCCGCGAGCGGCGCGTCCAAGCCACCAGGCGTTACAGGGGGCTGGGCGGCGGCAGCGACGGCACGCTTAGCGTGCATCCGTGTCAGACGGTGCGAGCAGCCTTGAGCAGTTACATCAGGAGCTTTGGGGTCTTTATGACGTGGTAATCAGCATGATGCGTTGCACGTTCTCTCTGCCTGCTGCCGTCTGCCCTGTGTGATGCACAATTGGGCCGCCGCCGCCGCTCACTGCCGCCGCCAAGACGCGCGCAGCATGGGCGGCGGCAGGGCACTTCACACCCTGCGGGCGCTCACGCGGTGCGCCCTTCGCCGCCATGACGTCTGTGGTTGAGCGGCTGCGGCAGCTGGCGGCCCGGGTGGCAGAAGGGCCGGGCAGCGACGCGGGCGCGGCCTCCGCCCTGGCTGCGGAAGCCGAGCAGCTGCTGCGAGATACCGAGGCGGTGCGGGGCGCCTTGAACCCGGTCGAGCTGCAGGAGTGAGCGACGCCGCCCTTGCGGCGGCCGCGAGCACCACCACACGGAGCCATCTCCCCACAGACCTGCATTTCTGCCCACCTCCTGCACGCAGGGCCGTCCACGAGGCCAATTCGGGCATTGTGATAACATCTCAGGCAGGCATCCCTGCTGGCGTCACCACCAATGCAGACGCCACCCTGCCGCTGCTGTGGCACCTCGTCGCCGCGTGCCGCCTCGGCGCAGCATGCAAGGTGCGCTGGGTCGGTAGCGCTGCTGCATCAGACACGCCGCGTGCGATGCTAAGCAGCTGGGAACGCATATGCCATGCTGGTGCGTTGTTGGTGCTGGAACACTGCGAGCGTAGCGCAGAGCGCTGCATGTTCAGTGCAGTCGGGCCATGCCTCAGAAACAGTGCATCGCTGCTGCCTGGCCCTCTCCGTTCCAGGTGCTGCTGTTGCGGCACGGTGGCACCTTGGGCGGGCTGCACAACGTTGCGCTGACCACCAACTTGATGGGAATGCTGTTCGGCAAGGGCTACAGCCTCGCGCTCACCTTGCTAGAAATGGGCCCCGCTGGCGGCAGCGAGCAAGCGGCGGCTCAGCTGCTGCAGGCGCAGCTGCAAGCCGCACGCCTGTGCCTGATTTCTGGCGGCCATGTGGTATTCAACGCTGGCGCCTTTTCTCCACGGTGCCTGACTGACTGGCTGGCAACCATGACCGCGCTGCTCAGCAGGCTGCAGGCGGCGCCTGGCGATGCGGCCGTCAAAGGTGGGCGGCGGGCAAATGTTTTGCTGCAAATCGCGATTCCGCATGTGCAGCAGTTGGTTATACGCGTTGTTGCTCTGCTGGATCGAGTTTAATCCACGCCGCTTCTTCGCCACTGCCGCAGGCGTGCTGGAACAAGTGCAGCTGTGCCACCTGCCGGCTGTGTGCGACGCTCTGTTTTTCAGCAACGCATACGAGGCGCTGCACCCGGCGATGATGAGCGGCCCGTTTCCAGGCCAGCTGCTGGCGCAGCTGGCGCCAGCCTTGTCCCGGCTGTCAGTCCTGCTGGCGCTGCCTGAGGATCGGCGGCCCCCTGGCATCACCTGGGCGTCAGTCAGGCCACTCGCCTCTGTCTTCTACTTTGCACCGCTGGCCGATGCAGAGCAGCGGTGGTTTGCAGCCGCAACCAGCGGCGAGCTAGTGATGCTGCTGGCAGGTGCAGCGCGGCTGATGGCGCAGCTGCCGCTCAGCGAACAGCCGCCCGGGCTGCCAGGCGGGGCAGCTGAGCACAGCGCAACAGCCATCAGCCTGTGCATGTGCCTGGGATTGATGTGCAAGGAGGCGCTTGCTCCCGGGCCGCGGCGTGCGCTGGGGTTAGCGCAGCGCCGGCGCCTCGCGCCGGCCCTGTTGGCAGCGATCGCGCAGCTGCCGGGCATGCTGCAGCTGATGGCGGCTGGTCTTGATGTGCCAGAGACGCCGGCGCAACTGTACAGCTGCCAGCTGCAGTTCCCGCCTTACTACAGCGGCTACTGCGTCAGCGCGGCAGTGTCGGCAATCAGCAGCATGGCGGGGGTGCTGCATGATTGGATGGACGAAGATGCCAGTTGGTGTGGGGGCGACGAGGAGCAGCCCGCGCCGCCCACGCTCGTGCAAGACACGAGGGAGGCGCTGCCCTGGGCGTGCGCTGCCACCGCTGCGCTGCGCTGCGGTCCCGCGCTTGCCGCCATCGACAGGCGGTTGGAGCAGCTGCCGGCTGGCCGCCCGTACGTGCCGCCCGGAGTCCTCGGCCCCGGGCACATCTTGCAAGAGCTGGCACTCTTGGCAGCACGTGCCGTCATCCCGCTGCCTGCCAAAGCCAGCGTAACCGCACTGCCGCTGGCGCCGGCCTGCCCGGATCTATCAGACGCGCAGGCGGCGGTGTGGGAGCTGCACACTACGGGCTGCAGGTGGGTGTGGGTCATGCAGCTAGAGGGCTCCTGTGCAACGGGCCTGCAATGATGCACGGCGTTGCATGGCGTTGGTAGCCGCTCACATCCTGCAAAGCTGGTTTCACTGTGCATGCATCAGCAAATAGCCAGAGTCACTATGTCCCTCCCCCCACCTGCCAGGTTCATTCACTGGTGCGTCGCTGACGGCTGGTGCGACCCGAATGCAAACCACGCCGGCAACCTGCTGCATGTGCTGACCGAAACGCTGCGAGCACAGGCGGAACTGCATAGGGCGCAGCAGGCCAGGGTGCGCCAGTCCAGCGGCGGCAGCAGCGGCGCCGCAGGCGGCAGCGGCGGCGGCGGCAATGGCAGCAGCGGTGCAACCGCTCGGACCTGCAGGTGTGAGCTTGGCTGGGAGCTGTTGCACATGCTCATGCCGGCTTGCTCAATGTTGGCTCTGTCTTTGCTGGCCTGCGACATGGGGATGTTTCCCTTGATGCAAGTTGCAACCGCCAACCTCCACCCTTATGCAGGGAGCTGGAGGCTATGTGTGCTGCACACTGGCCCGCTGTGCAGGCGCTGTCCGCCTCTTGCAACCTGGAAGGTCATGCCGGCTTGCGGGGCTGCAGCAAGCTGGCCGTCAGCCTGGCCATCTGTATGGGCAAGGGGCCGCCCGGTTTTGTGGCAGATGAAGACCTGCAGCGCGTGTTTGGATCCATGCTGAGCTGCGTTCCCCAGGTACGTCAGAGCGTGGCTCCTATGCTGCTTGGCTGCACACCGAAGCTGCGAGTGCTTGGCTAGCCCTCGCTGCTGCTATCGCCACAGTCGGAAGTTGCCAGCTCATGGATCTGTCCACCACTTGCAAACTTGTATGTTCACTGTCGCCACACATACTTTTACGCCCCGCTAAACCATGTGATGCATGCCATGTGTGTGCTGCACCTGCCACGCATGCATCCCATTGCCCCCACAATCTCCCCCTGGCTGCAGGTCCCATCTTCCAGCTGGGGCTACCACAGCCTGATGTTTCTGGCAGCGGAGTTGGCGCCGCGCCTGGCTGCGCTGCTGGTGACCAGCGGGCACTTGCAGGCGATGACTGAAGCAGTGGAGGGCCTTGATGCCAGCTTGGTACCGGACATGGTGAGTGGTTCTGCGCCTGCTTCTGCTTCCCCCTTCTGTGGGTTCTACCGTCAACGCTGCCGGCCGTGCTTTGAGCAGCCACACAAGTGCCCTGTGGGTGGGCCCCCGCGGCATAGCACGCTACGGCTGGTGCCATAGTCAGGCAGGGGGCAAGCCACATGGTGCTGCGTGCTGCTGCATGAATGCCGATACTGTGGCAGCTGCTACAGGCTTGGTTGTGTGCTCACTCTCTCACTCGATCCACACCGCCAATGTGCTCCTTCCACTCAGCCCATAGCATTTTTGCCCGGCGTATGGAACATTTTCGCTGATGCCCTATGGGAGGAGGCAACCGAGCTGCTCGAGGGACCCGGTTTGGGGCCAGAGACCCGGGAGGCACTTACGGCAGCGGCGGCCGCAGTGCGGGAGATGCTGGGTCAACCGCTGAATGAAAAGGGCCCTGGACCCCAGCAGCTGCAGCTCATGAAAGACCTGGCAGAGCTGCTGCAGCAGGTGTGGCAGCTTCCTGAGCAGCAGGAGGCGGCGCAGCTGGAGGCGGCACAGGCTGCCGCCGCCCGCTCCTGCGCCTACCTGCGCTGCGCCAACCTGGGCGGCGGCGGCGGGCCGGCGGCGGGCCAGGGCAGCGTCAGCAGCAAGTGCAGCGCCTGCCGGGTGGCGTGGTGAGTGGGGCGGCATTGCGCGGCGTTGGTTGGTTGTGGCTGTCGGCTGTGGGGCATTTGAGGGAGCGGGTGGTTACTGTGTAATGAGGGTGATGTGCTGTGTCGCTGATTGATGCAGTCTGCCGTCCGTTGCCGCATTGTCGCCAGCCCTTGCTCGTGCACATGCCCCGCCATGCCCCCTTCCTTTCACCCAGGTACTGTGGGGAGGGGTGCAGCCACGCAGACTGGCGCGGCCCCACAGGCCACCGCAAGACGTGCAAGGCGCTGGGGGCAGCAAAGGCGGCACGGCGGCAGGCAGCAGCCGAGGCGGCGGCGATCGAGGCGGCAGCGGCAGGGGCAACGACGGCAATCCAGAGCACCGTTAGCCTCTAATGCTGTTATAGATCTGCAGCATTGGAATCCTGAGTGATTTGTATGCCTCAAACTTTCACAAACCCAACCACAACAAGTGCGAAGGGTCCGAAAGCAACCTGCTGCACCGCGGCGCCGCCGCCAGGCGGCAGCCAGGCTGGCAGCATCCGGCTTCGCTTGCATGCGTCTCGCCAGCTCCCCTTACAGCAAGCCGAGACATTAGCACGCGCTTGTGAGCCCTTGGGACCCTCTCCGCCACGCCCCCACCCTCACCTCTCGCGACTGCACACAGCGGCAGCTCGGCGCGCCATGAACGCGCTCCAGGCCACTTGCACATGGTCGGGCAGCGCTGCCGCGGCGTGCAGGCAACGGCGGACGGCGGGCGGTCGGCGGTCGACGCCAGCGGCGGCGGCACCACGGCGTGTGGCGACCTGCAGCTATGAGCCCGGCCGGCAGCCCGGCGGCGGTGGCGGTGTGGGCCAGAGGCAGCCACGCAATCTGCCAGTGCCCATGGCGCCCCCTGCCCCGCCTCCGCCACCCCCTCCGCCGCCGCCGCCGCCAATGCAGCAGGCAAGTCGCTCAAAGTGCTGCCACGTCGCCATCAGAAGCCGTGCGTGCAGCCTGCTGCCATCAGTCGTATGAGTGCATCTCAATGACTGCCCCCGTACTGCAGGGGGTCGATAAGCGCACGCTGCTGCTGGGTGCTGCCGGCGCGGGGATGCTGGCCCTGGGCTTTGGCTTGAGGTGAGGCATGGCCAGGTGGTTCAGTGGTGGCCCTGTGATAGTGCAGCAGGCGGGGCCTGGTTAAAAAATAAAAGCTTGGTGGCGCATGCAGGATGAGGCTGAGCTGGCATGCAGCTGACCTCCGCTACAAATGCCCGCCCTTCCTTACCCAGCCCTGCCAACTGCCACCCCCTTGCAGCAAGTCGATGCTGATGAGCATGCAGGGCAGCAAGGACGAGGCTGAGCTGGCGTACCGGGCGAGCCAGCTGGGGATCCCGGGAGTCGGCGCGCCAAGTGGGTGCTCCGCTGCGGCGATGCATTCACACGTCGCTGTTTCTTGCCCCAAGTTGCTTGCATGGAGGAGTGTGAGGGGCGTGCTGCTGCTTGCAAGGATGTCGGCGACGTGTGGCTTGAGGATGTTTGAGGATGTTTGAGGACGTTTGAGGAGCGACGTGTGAGGAGCCATGCCGTGCGCTGCATGCGGGCTGAGGCTGCCCAGCGCATGCCGCGCCCCATGCCTGCATGCGCATGCACTGTATTCGGGGTTCTGACTGACGCTGATCCTGCCACTCTCCTGTGCCTGCAGTGCGCCCAATCATCAACCGGCAGACGCTTCAAGCCGAGGCTCTTGTGGTGCAGGCGCCGGTGAGGCCAGGCTGAGATGTGCGAGCCTCTGAACTGCACTTGCGCTTGCCGTGATTGAGCTATGCTGCTGTGCCAGTGCAGCAATGGCGGCAGGTTGTTGGGCACATGCTACCAAACCATCGCATCAGCGCAAGAACGGGCTGAGTAAGTGGTGAGCAGCTAGCCAAGCAGCACATGTTCCTGATGTCAAATCTGCTGCCTCCTCCCACTCCCGCTCGCATGCAGGACGGCCGCCAGTTCACCGCCACTGTGGACCCGCAGCGTCCCAGCCGCCTGCTGCTGCAAGACACGGCCAGCCGCGCGGTGTATGCGCTGCAAACAAAGGTGGACCGAGTGAACATCAACAATGCAGCCGCGATGCGGGTGCTCTTTGGCGACGAGCGATGGGTGGGGCAGCTGCAGCAGCTGCGCTGAGCAGCTGCGCTGAGCAGCTGCGCGGGCGTGGGGTGAACGACAGTTTTATCAGACAACCCGCGTATTTGTTCGAAAGGCCGTGTAAACAGCCACAGCATGAGCACAGGCGCTCATTGAGCAAAAGCTGCGGAATGCTGGAGGCGGCGGCGGCGGCAGGGCGGACAGCGAGCAGCCACACATGCCCTGGAGCTGCCTTTCACAGAGCGTTGCGCAGGCTGAGAGGCTGGGAGTTGCTCTGATCAGCCTCTCCTGTCATCCTGAGCCCGCGCGGCAACCCAAGCAGCGCCCTTCCTTCCTGCACTGCCCTAGCCTGCCGACAGACGCACAAACCTCATCGATCGCGTTTGCTGAATGCCAATGCAAATTGGAAGGCGCACAATTGTTGTGGCGGCCGCCGGCGAGCCAAGGCCACCGGCCGCTGCCAGGCCGCGCCACCAGCAGGGGCATGAGTCGCAGCACACCATCGCTAGAAGCAGGTGAGATTGATCAACAAGCTGCCAGCCGTCGGCAGTGGCTCCAGCACCGCCGCCGACCAACCCGCCGCCATTGCCGCCTGCCGCCACTTGTACCCTCCATTCTGCCACTGGCATGCCTGCAGGCGCACCACCCTGCTGTCGATCACTGGCCTGGCATGGGGGCCCGGCGCCCTGCTGGACTCGCTGCGTGGCGAGGCGACGCTGTGGCAGCAGGTGGGTCGTTGCAGTAGCTTGCTCGCCTTGGCCTGCCGGTAGTTGAGCAAAGCACTCATGAACTGTGCGCTATATCCTGCTGAGGCCTGCCAGGCCTGCTAACTTTGCTTCACTGACTGCCGACGTCAAACCTTTGCACACGCCTGCAGCATTCTGCTCACTGCTGCTATCTGTTGATCTGCCCCCACAGGAGGCTGAGCTGTACAGCCGCAAAGCCAGCGAGGCGCTGTCCTCTCAGCTAGGCGAGGCAGCACCCAACAGCACCAGCAGCAGCAGCGGCAGCAGCAGCAGCCTGCGGCTCGACCCCGGCTTGGCGGCTGCGCTGCTGGCTGCGCCCTTGGCCGCGCTGCGGCAGCAGCCCGGCTCTGCCACGGCCGGCGGCAAGCTGCCGGCGCCAGAGGTGCAGCTGCCTCGGCTGGACGAGCAACGCTACCAGCAGGACTTCGAGTCATTGCTAGCTCAGGAGCTGCCCTATTTCCGGAAGGCGGCAGCCTGCGGGCACTGCGGCAGCACAGCGGGGGCAGCAGCGTTGACCGACCGCCAATGGTTTGACTTTCAGTCCTACATCCAGTACAAGGCACTAGGGCGGCAGCTGGGTGCTGCCCTCCGGCCAGCACCCACCAACGGCGGCGGCAGCAGCGGCAGCACCACCCTCTCTGGCTGGGAGCGGATGCACGCTGCCTCTCCTGAGATGCAGCTGCGAGCGGCGGAGCAGGCCTGGCTGGCCTCTGGCCAGCGCCAGCCGCTGTTTGGCCCCGGCAGCATCGGCGCCGGCGCCGGCGGCACGCAGGAACAGCTGCTAGCAGCTGCAGCAGCCGCGTACCAAGCCACCGGGCAGACGCTGCCCAGCCGGGACGGCAGTGGCGGCGGCGGCAGCGCGCCACAGCTGACTGCTGCCGATGCGCTGCGCCTAGCGGTGGGCGCAGCTGTGCTTGAGTACATCATGGCGGATCTGGAGCGGATCAGCAGCGGCGGCGGCAGCAGCGACAATGCCGCCGCCGCCAGCAGCGGCACGGATGGCAGCAACGGCAGCACGGCAGAGCGTGCACAGCAGGCACAGCGCGACCTGGCAGCTCTGCGCAACACGGGGCCGGAGCTGGATGGCATTCGGCAGGGGGCCCAGGCGCTGCTGCGCTATTTTGTGGATCGAGGTGGGTGCTGGCTGTGCAGACATGATTGCTCCATATGCGCATCTTCTGTTATCGTTGTGGTGCAATGAAGGCAGGGCTGAAACGCTGCTTTGGTTTGTGGATCGAGGTGAGCCGTTGCTGCCAGCCTGGTGTGGCACTTCTTGCCTTGTTTTCCCTTGCCAGCTGCCCGTGCCCACCCAGCCCCACCCAGCCCCACCCAGCCCCGGCCATGCCGCCTTCCTGCAGGCTACGCGGCGGCTGCTTCCTGCGAACAGCTGGGCCTCTCACTTGATGAATACGAGGTGTGCACCTTCTTTTGTTTTGACACGTTTGCTCCCCTGGCTTGGTACATGGCGTGCAGGCTACGCCGCCTCTGCGCCTGTGGCCTTTTTTGGAGCTTCCAAAAACGAGGAGCGAGTGAGGCGGGGCGGAGAGCTGCAGCGCCTGACTACATGCGCAATGCCTGGCTGCATGCACGCACATTACCCTGAAGGGGGCTTCCCCATCGTAAGCATGCCTGCACATTTTTTCCCCGCCGGCGTTGATGTATGCCACTGGGCATTACCAACCGACTTGCGTGCGACGGCCCAGCTTCACGTACAGCTGTTCTGCCCCAATGCCTCTCCCACAGAACCACTACGTGTGGTCTATCGGGGAGCCTGCCTTCCTGAAGTACTGGATTTCGGCGCGTATTGTTTTGGGTCGCTTGCTGTTTTTTTCTGCTACAACTTGGCTAGTCTGGCTGCCGACTTTGGCCTGCTGCGCCCGCCTGGCCTGGGGCACGCTGGCACTGCTGCACCCCGTGTTGTGCTGTGCCTGCGCTCCGCATTTGGCCTGTCGTCACAAGCGTTGAACGCATTGGGGCGCCCTGAACAAGTGCTTCGCCTTGAGTCTTCACACTCTATTGTGGTGGGATGCAGACGCCGCCAGGTCGCTTTCTTCCCTCGTTTGCAGGCGCCGGCCACGCTGCGCTCGTCAGCCGCCCTGGAGCAGGAGGAGGGCTTCAGCCAGGCAAGCGTTCAACTGTGCATCAGGCAACGCTGCAGCATGTTGACGGTTCAAGCCGTGGTGTTGGTTGCAGCGGGGTGGCAGTTTGCTGAATCCAGCCATCCCAGCATGTCGCACATTGTCTTGCACGTCTTTGCGACAGCCATGCTGCAGGCCTGGTTGCCCTGCCACCACCTGACCTTCCACATGTGTTGTTTGCCTGAAGCATCCAACATGCAGCCTGCCTTTCTTGTTGCCTTCCGCCGCAGGACTTTGTCGCGGCCACGCTGCAGGCCTGGCTGCGCCGCTGCGGCGTGGCATCCACGAGCCTCAAGCGATACGCTTCGTATTCCGAGCCTGAACTGGTCGCTAATCAGTGGACGCTGCGCAGGTGGGATGCCTGCTGTAAACCTCCATTCCGTGCTTAATATGGCTTTGGGCATGCCGTTTATTCCCAGCCGGAACTGGTGGCCAACCAGTGCCATCCGGGACGCTGCACAGGTGGGATGCCGGTTGTCGCCATTCACTTCTGTGCTGACGTGACTTTTGCCGCTTTTTTCCCTGCAGAGTGGCCCCGCTGCCTGAGGGCTACGAGTGGCAGAAGTATCAGGAGTGGGCGCCCGATTTCTGCCCCCTGGCTGATGAGGCGTGCTACTGACGCTGCCACCATGCCAGCGGCTGACACACGTGTTGGTGCTGCAGCTGAAAATGCTTCTGCTTGCATTGTGGCGTCCGCTTGAATTTACTGGCCGTTGTTGAGTGCACCGGGCGTGCCAATTTATCCCAGCATTTCCATTTGATCCATCTGTGCATTGTGCGCCTTACTGGTTCAAGTTGATGGCAAAGAAACTGGGAACTGGCACCGCACCACAACCTATACTAACCCCAACTGTGCAAGTTTGTGAATGCGCAATCGCAGGCCCGCTTGCAACACCCTCAGGAGCCGCCATTGTTGTCTTATGCATCTGATGCCTCGTCCGCCGCCGCCGCCGCCTCCCCTGCCGCCGCCTGCTGGCGCTGCAGGGCGGCGCACCCCTGCCGGTGCCCGCCCTCTTGCCAGTGCCGCGTCTGGCACAGCACGGAGCAGTAGCGTGCCTGCAGGGATGGACAGATGGGCAGCAGTGGAATACACTCCACTGCTGCTTTGCTGGCCGGACTTCCGTGCCCACTGGGATTCCTTCACTAGACTGCCCATGGCGCAAAGCGGGGTTCTTAGACTGCTGGGACTGATGCATGCCAAAAGCATCCTGCCGCAAAAGGTGCGGCCACCTCACCGCTTCCAGCGCACTCCAGGAGGCGGCGGAGCAAAGCACCAAGTGCACACGGGTGGCTCAAGATGGCTGGCCCGGCCGGCGGGGGCTGGGGCGGCAGAAGGGCTGGAGGGAGCGCTGCTCTGTGCTTTGCTGATGCTGCCTGCTGAGCCTGCTGTGCTGCGCTGCTGCTGCTGCTCTGCCTGCTGCGCTGTGGTCAGCCAGTTGAGCAGACGCTCGAACAGCACCGCTTCTGGGCTGCCGGTGTGCGCTTGCAAGCGAGCCTCCAAGGCAGGGATGGCCCCGTCGTCAATTGCAGCTGCTTGCGCTGCGGAAGCATCGCGTAGCATGGAGTTGAATGGAGCCTTGGCCGCCGCCACGGCCTGCTGGCGCTGCTGCAGGGCGGCGCACTCCTGCCGGTGCCCGCCCTCCCGCCAGTGCCGAGTTTGGCACAGCACGGAGCAGTAGCGCGCCTGCAGGGGCGGACAGAAAGGCGGATGGGCATCCAAGCGGCGGCGTGCTTTGGGCCAGCATGCCGCCAGTCATGGGCGGCGGCACCACCCAACCTCCGACACCCCAGTTCGGCCCGTGTGTTTGTCTTCGTCTCATGAAATCCTCAGATAAGCCCGCATATCGGCCGAACGCAGGTCCCACATGGAGCGCGCTCGCGCACTGTTCTGCATGGCCGCGCTCGTGGCCGGTGAGGACGCCGGCTGGACTGCAGGAGTGTCTTGGCAAATGAGGCGTATACAGAAGGCGCGCCGCGAGCTTCATCACATGTGCCGCGGCGGCAGCGGCGGCGGCGGCTTTCGGCGCCTTGGTTTGAATTGCCGAGTTGCTTGGGCGGTCTTGCTGCCTGACCCCACAGCGTGCTATCTGATGGATCCTATGATCCCCTCCTCCCCAGTACAGCGTGCGCAACTCTGGCAGCTGGCCAATGTACCCCCAGCCTGCAGAACCCGCTCGAAAGCGCCAACGCAACTCTCGACACACACACCACCGCCTGCAAGTATTGCGATGCTCAGACTGCCACCTGCTTAGAGGTAAACGCCAATAGATTTCTGCCAAGTTGTTCACCCTGGCTCCTGTCATTCGGGGGGGAGGCCTCTGGAGGGGGGGGCTTTGATGGCAGATCAGCTCCTGCTGCATGCTGGCCTAACAGATGGGCTCACCGTGCGCCTGCTGGACCACTTTGTGCAGTGCTGGGAGGGCTTCGGGCTCAGCCCATTCGGAAGCTGTCTCCGCTGGTAAGCCGCCAACACTTTTCGGTGTTGTGTTTGCCCTTCCTGCATGGTTGCATGTGTACCGGTGCGGGACTATGGGTGGGTCTTTTGCTGTGTTGACACGCTGCGCCCGCACCTCAATGCCCGGCTATGCAGCGAGCCGGGCTGCAAATGGTGTGGTCCCGGTCCGCACGGCCACATGAGTACCTGCTTGACCTGCTCTGAAAGGTTCACTTGGAAGGTGAATACGCTCATGCCTGGAGGCAGCTGTGGCATGCAATTGCAAACGTGCGTGCAGCTACACGCACAGGATCTGCTGCCAGCTGGACTTCAATTGAATTGACGGCGTGCTATCCAGAAACTACAGGACGGTTGGAAGACCGGGCATTACACGGAGGCTAATGGCTCCTGCGTGCCGTGCCAGCCGCCAGGATGCTTGGCCTGCACCCACGTCGACGGTACCGCCGGCAGCCCCACATCCCTGTGCACTACATGCATACCCATGATGCAAGTGGCTCAGAAATGCAGTGATCTGCTGGGCACTGCCAAGCACTATGGCAAAACGTCCTGTTCTGTTCTGGATGTCCCGCATTTTGTGATTCCCTCTTGGCACCTCTTGGCCTGTGTGATGCAGGGGCCTCATGCAGGACGGCACCTGCCAGCCCTGCAACGACACAGACTTCTGCTTGCGGTGAGGAAGCGGCAGCGGTAGGGTAAAGCTGGTTTGCAAACGTATTTGGTATGATGGTAGCCTGCTGTTGAGCGGTTGCCAACTCGACTCACTGCCGGTGGCATCCATTGCTGCCTGCTGGGCTCCTCTGCTCCCATGCAGTTGTGATGGCGACGTTGCCAATTGCACCGAGTGAGTTGCAAGCCCAACATCCATTCTGCTGTCTAACGATTGACCTCAGCTGCTGGGCATGTCGTGTGCGTGCAAACGTACGTGGAGCTCCCTGCCCACCACCGCTAAGCTGACCTCGCTGTGGCGCCATGGCATGCTCAGCGGGCTTTCTCTGACGTTCCTATCTTCCTATGGATCGATACATCTCCGGCAGATGCAAATCCAATCGGACGCACGTGTATGGGGTCCACGATGGAGCGTGCCTGCAGTGCGCGCTACTAGGCTTCAAGGGAATAGTTTGTCTTGTGTCGCAGGGGTGGCATGCAGTTGAATGAGTGAGCTGAAGCAAGCAAGATTGCATGCAGCAAGACATGCAGCATCAGCAAGATGTATGTCAGTTGCTGTGGCTCCAGCTGTACTGCTGCCTGCACTGCATTCGGAGCATGCGCTCAATGGGTTTGCCTGTCCACGCTGCTGCCCAGCCTTCCTCCTGCATGTGCAGCTGCCCCAAGGGCTGCAGCAAGTGCGTGGATGCGGCGGCCTGTTTGGAGTGCAATGGCCCGCAGGTCGTGAATGATGTCCGGGGCCAGGTTGCGGACCCTGCGTCCGGCCAGTGCGTCCCCTGCGCCTCAATGGGCTGCTTATCTTGCCCCAAAGGACCAGATGTGTGCGAGCTGTGCTACGAATACGGCGGATACACTAGCACTGCAGATGGCAAGGCATGCGTGAAGTGGTGAGTTGTGTGTTGGGGGCCGGGAAGGGCAAACGCAGGCAGGCCCAGTCATGCAACTGCAGCCACTGCCATGCAACTGATCAATCGATCAACCCATGCGTGCATGTCACGTCCACCCCCACCTGCAGCACTGATCCATACTGTAGCACATGTGTCCGGGGCAACCCAGATTGGTGCACATATTGTGGCTTGACCAACCAGACCCCAGTACCACTCCTGTGGATACCAAGAGGGGTGCAGCTTGCAACCGGAAAATGCATCCCCTGCAAGGCTTCGCACTGCGTCGAGTAAGCCTGGGAGAAGCTGTCAAGGTGGTTTACTGGCATCCTCACTTGACCGCTGCGGGGAGGCGTGCATCACACACGTCCAACAGGACCGTCTGCGCCAATCTCTGGCACCATGCAGCTGTATGGCCAATGCAGACAAGTGCGAGCAGTGCGACAACGGCTGGGAGCTGAACCAAGAGACGCACAGGTGTGTGGAGTCCGTGCCCGTAACTGGAGTAAGCCCTGGACTGATTGGTTAGCTGTTGGGCCAGGCCAAGCACCCCGATTTCATGCGAATAGGGAAGCCTGTATCGTCTGCATTCTGCTTGCCTGTGTCTCTTGTGAGCAGCGCCTCTTGTGAGCACGACTTTGTTTTCGATTTCAAGACCCACCTGTCAACTCCCACATTGGTGCCAGCACCCCCTGGGGTGCACTCGGCTTCCTGTAACCGCTGATGCATCCAAGCTGCTTGCATGGCTGCTGCAGCTGTGCTGGCCAGCACGTTTGCTGAGGCTTAGACAATGCTGGTGCAGGCCGTGTGATGAGGCAGGGACTCAAGTGCAGACAGCCTGCTCTACTGTGCTTTGCCCCTGTGCTGCACGTGCGGCACGGGCGACCCGCCAGCCGGCTGATCCAGAGCGCCTTGCCAGCCAGTACGGTGGTGATGCTATCCATGCCGCATGCGGCAGCTGTCATGAAGCAGCGCATTGCAGCATGGGCCAGAACCAAGTTGTGTCTTTTACATAGCTGTGCATAAGTTTGCTTGACTGGCACAGGGGTTGGAGGCTGGCACAGGCATGCACGCATATCCATCAATACACCCTCGGCGGCATAGCATGCAATAAGAAGCTCAGCAACACAGGGCGGCGGGCGGGCGGTAAACTGAACAGTCAGGTGCTGGAACCTCGCGCCGCGCTGCTCCGGCCCGTCAGCCTCGGCCCAGCTCGATGCTTGCGGTGGTATGCACACAGTCCGGCAGCTTGCTGTGCCTTGCAGCCAGCTCTGCTGAGCCATTCAGCTGCCTCATCACATGGCCATGCCGCCGTTGATTGCAATGCACTGGCCGGTGATGTAGGCGGCGGCTGCGGCACAGGGGTGGGATGGGGCGGGCACGCGAGTGGCTTCTCAAGCGCTGGAGCAGCCGAGCGTGGAATGGCAGGTTCCTTGCAGCATACCAGCAGGCGGGTGGCTGCAGGCCGCCCCGCAAGTGAGCCCGCACATGCACCGAAAGCTGCAGCAAACTCAACCACTGAGCTGCTTTCAAAGGGGCCTGGCGCGACTCGGAGGCGGCCCATCAGGCTGGCATGCGCACCAGCCGCGACAGCAACTCCTGTACCAAAGCACACCACAAGTTCTCGCAGCAGCTCACATGGGTCAAGGGCCAGGTAGCGGATCAGGCCGGCCACCTCCTTGGGGTCGCCCATGCGGCCTGCAGGGAGGGGTGAATGCGCGAAAGGCCCATGAAGTCGAGTGAGTAAGCAGCTAAGTGCAGGAGCACGCGGCACATACTAAGAGGGGCGGCCTTGTGGGGCTCTGCGATCAACTGCATTGCAGGCAGGGGCCGTTGAACAGCACGCACCCAGCGGGATGCCCTTCAGCAGCTGCTCCTTGATGTTGTCCGGTATCTTGGCGGTCATGGCTGCACACCAACACAAACCAAACCACAGGGTGTGAGGGGTTAGCGCTTGAACGGTATGCATGACCAAAGGTGGGATGTTGGCGGTCATGGCTGCACATACATGCCGGTCCAGAAGCATTGCATATGTTACTTGACAGGCAATGTACTGCCGCCGGCAGTGCCCCAACACAAATCAAGCCGGGATGGTTGGCAACCTGGCAACCTGGCAACCAGTTCCGTCAGCACAACCGGCTTGAATCAGCTAGTGCCCCGCACCAGTGTCAATGAAGCCAGGGGCCACGCTGTTCGCCACGATGCCACGAGCAGCATACTCTGCACATCGGCCGAGGGAGCGGATCACAAGGCAGGCTGATTGAGAGAGGCGACCGCCCAGAAGCAGAGCAGGACAGGAGGCAAGCGGCGGCCGCGGCTGTGCCAAGGCCACAAGCCGTAGCGGCAATTGACTGGCAGCAAAGGGAGAGAGAGAGAGAGATGGAGCGGCGGCACAGACACGTGCCACACAGGCTCACCGCGAGCGATGGTCTTGGTCATGGCAATCACACCTGCAGGATGGCCATGCATGTTAGGGGAGGCCAGTCAGTTGCAGCACATCGCGGGTTCATCAACGGCAGGCCAGCAGCTGGCGGCTAGCGGCAGCAGTTGGGCTGCGGGCAGCAAGCAGGCCTGCTTGATGTGCAGGCAGATTGCTATGTAACTGCCTGCCAATCTTTTGCAATGCACGTCTGCCCTTTGACGCACAGTGAAAGCCAAGCAATGCGAGCCATGCTGTGCATGCTGAGGGTGTTGTGCCTGCTCACCTCCCTTGGCAGCCGAGTAGTTGGCCTGGCAGGGGTGGGCGGGCAGGTGCATACTTGTTTCAGCCCAGGCTCTTGAATGGGCGAGGCCCCGAAATGCACCCGCGGTGCGCAGCCAGACAAGCAGACGGCAGTGCAAGCAGGTATGGCAGCATGGCACAGCACAGCACAGCACAGCACAGCGCACCTGCCTGGCGCTGCCGATCTGGCCCGCCACACAAGCGAGCAGAAGAATGCAGCAGCATGCTGCGCAACGCGCCAAGCGCAGCACAGAACAGCGCCACGGAGTGCCGAACTGCCCACCTGCCCGGCGTTGCCGATCTGGCCCACGACAGAGGCGAGGGAGATGATGCGCCCCTTCTTCTTCTTGCCCATCACCTTGGCGGCCGCCTGCACTTGCAGGATGACACCAGCTAGTCAGCATGTGGAGCAAACCTGCATGTGTTACCCACAACCAATCCAATGCACCCAGCGGCACCCGGCAGCGCTCATCCCCGCCGCCAACCCACCGTGGAGGCACACAACACGCCCGAAATTGCACAACCTCCTGCCATCAACCTGCAGCCACATCCACTTGCTTCCACCTACAACTGCTCACCTGGGAGGCGTAGAACACGCCCGACAGGTTGACATCGATCACCGCCTGCACAGCTATGGGCGAGCGGGCGTGCGTTTGTGCAGACTGCCACATGCGAGCTTGCACGCCAGTTGCAGGCATCTGCGGCGCTGAAGCTGGCCAGTGCCGCTGCCGCCGTACTCTACTCTGATGAGTGCGAGGCGGCCTGCGCAATGCAGCTTGGTAAGTGATTGAGCGAGCGAGCGAGCGTGCGAGTGATGCAGCCCACCTGCCAGTCCTCGGGCTTCATCTGCATCATCAGCTTGTCGCGTGTGATGCCCGCGTTGTTCACCTGCAGCCCCGCCGCACAAACCCTGGTGGTGGGCATGCAGCTGCAGCGGTGCGGCGGGCCAGAAGTGGGTGGCTGCCACGGCCAGCTTGCCGCCAGCAGCCAGCGAGCAGGCAGCTGCATCCAGCCAGCCATGCCCTGCCCTCTGCCGCCTGCCCAGCAACTGCAGCTTGGTAAGACGTGCTTTTATGGGGACGCCAGCCATGCCTCCCAGGCTCACCAGCACGTCCAGGCCGCCCCAGTGCTCAGACACCTCCTTCACCATCGCCTCAATCTCCTGGTGCTGCAGCCAGCAAGGGTAAGGGCGCATGCGCAACACAGGCAAAGCCGTCAGGTGCAATGTTGAGATCAGTCGGCGCGCAAGATTCCTAAACTCGCTCGGCGCCCAACCACCCAGCCAGCTGCAGCCCCGGCTGCACGCACAAACATGTTGGTTAGCCAACCTACAGGAGCGAGGCGGATTGCTGCTTGACCACACCTTGCTCATGTCGGCCTTCACGAGGAACGCCTCGCCGCCCAGCTCCTTCACCTGCAGAATAACAAAGGAAGAAGGAGCAATCATTGATCCGCCGAGCAAGCAGCTGGGCTCCTCTGAAGCCGGCTGGCCTGTGCATGCACTGCCTGTCCACTGGACAATTGGCAGTGAAAGGGGGTATGCAGCGGCATGTACATCTGTCCAGATAAGATGGCGTGCCCATCTGCCCGGCCGCCGCACCTGAGCCGCCACCTGCTCGGCGGCCTCGCTGCTGGAGGGGTAGTTGATGGCAACCTGCAGGGGAGGCGAACGGGACGAGGGAAGTGGGGGCGATAGGCGGGGCAGGCGGGCACATCCCTCTGATTTTGGAGGGGAGCTGCTTGTGAGTGTGAGCCGCTGGATGCGTGTTTGATGGCGACCTGCGAGGCAAGGAGAGCGGCTGGTCCAGGGGTGGTCAGGCAGGTGCAGCGCAGTTGCAGTTCATCCAAGCTTGAAAGCGTCATGCTGCGCCAGCTGTAGCGCTGTCGCTGAAGCATGCAGCTGGCTGGGCGGCCAGTTTGAGGCACTATGGCCAGCCTGTGGTGATGCAATGCGGGTGTTCAGACAGTAATGGTGTGCCACCCCGGCCGCAGCCTTTCCGACGTGAGAAGGTGGGACCATGCTCGCATCCATTACAATCTGCTCACCATCGCCTGCAACCACAGACCGCAGAGTGTGCTGCAGCTGGGTTCGCAACCATGGAGTTGCACTCATGCCGCTGCACAAGCCCCCTAACTGGACTCCATTCGGAATCGAACCGGCCGTCAGGGCACGCGCAGGCGGCCACAAAGTGGAGTGGGACAAGAGGGCAACATCCGAAAGCTCGCACAATCCCACCGGGCCAAGTGCAGTGCAGTGCATCGCAAGATTCGATTCCCAGTGTTTGGGAAGCGGCTGCATGCTACAACAAAACATCTCAAGACGGCCCCTCCCTTTGAGCAGCCGGCCCAGCTTGCAACAAACTGGGTGCAGTGCGGTGGGCAGGAGGCAGTACGCCGCCAGGTCGCGTCTTTACATGCGTCTGCACGTCAGGGCAAGCTCAGAGCACGCGGCCTGGCTGGGTGATACTGTATCCTGCCCCCCGCCCTTGCCAGTGTGGTGCGTGCCGCCAGTGCCCGCATGGTGCTACGGCTAGCATGCGGGCGCAACTGACCCTGTGCACCCACCCAGAATGATCCGCCATGCAAGAATCCCAAGAAGACCAGGCCAACCATATCTACACCCCTTGTGGCACATCAGCGGCGCCATGATGGCTGCCCTTGCTAGGCTGGCCTGAGACCCATATGCACACGGTGGGTCTCTTGATGCAAAGGCTGTGGCCGGTGTGGCAGTGGGCCGCAGGGGTCAAGTCCTTGCAACACACTATCACAACCGAACCACTGGCCCATGCACCCCCAGAGACCCGTGCTGCTGGAAGTGTATTTTATAGCATCCTGCCAGGAAATGTTAGCGCCGCAGGTGAGCAGATGGTCCTGGCTGTGATAGACTAACCCGTGCGGCGGAGGGATGCTGATGGCTATTTAGCTGGGCGGAGGGAGAGAAGGCCACTTGCAAAGGTATAAATTAGTGGGGATCTCAGAGGCGAGGGCTACGGCGCAATGCCCTCTGACCGACTTGTGGTGTTGCAGGGCAGTAGGGGGTTTGGGAGGCAGAAAGAGCCCACCAGCGCCGCTCCCTTGCCGATGTGCAAGGGTGTGGCGCATGGGCAATTCTTTGCACATCCTGGCCCGCCGTCCTGAACACAACGTGCCGTTCTCAAGCAGTGTGCAAGCAGCAGTTGCAGCGTGGCTATCTGGGCGGTCTGTGGGATGCTGGGCGGGTTACAGGAGGTAGAAAGGAGGTAGCAGTGGCCACCCTGGCCGCACCCAGCCGCCCCCTCTGTGGATGTGCCAGGGTGCTACCGGCAGATGGCCTACAGCTACAGATCCTGGGGCCTTCTCGAAACACCAGAGACCAGGCGGCACGGTGTGATCGCACATAAGCGGCTGGGCACCTGGTGGGTGGGCCCACTGGCGTTGGCCGCTGGGCGGTCCCCGTGCCCTCGCCTCTGCACAATCAATGGCACCATCCTGTGGCTGCTGCCCTGCGGCTGCCGCAGGATGGCACCAAAGACTTTTCCAGAGACGAGGTTAGGGTGTCTGCAGACAGCCCGGCAGGAGTACCCCGGCAGCTGCTGGGAGCATGTGCACACCCTCACGGCCACGCAAAGCAAGCAGCTGCAAGCAGCAGGAAGCCGGCCATGGATGCACTTGCTATTCAACCCTGGTGCGCCATGTGTGTCAACTGGTGTTGCGCTGAGCACTGGGATGGCCCCGAACATGGAGAAAGCAGCATGGGGGCCACATCGATCGGAGAAGTGGCGGCCATGCCGCGTTCCTGGGCGTGTTCAAGGCCTGGCTAAGTGCTACACTTGTGTGTGGCGCACTTGCGCGGCGCTACACCCCTGAATCATGACGAACTGATCGCAGAGCCGTGCTCGTTGTCAGATCCACCCCAGCTCGACTGGCTGCCACCTCGTTGCACCGCCTGTGCGGGCCGGCAAGAGCGGATGACGACTGCCGGTAGCTATCTTGCACAGCACAAAGGCCCACCTTGCATCCCGCTTCAGCCAGAGCCAGAGCAGTGGCTGCGCCGATGCCGCGCCCAGACCCTGTCACCAGGCAGATCGCCGGCTCCACTGCAAACGGCAGACCAAAAGGCGGGGGCGGCACTGGGCGGCTTGCAAACCCTACAGCGTGCCTCACACAGCCGCAGTGCAGGCGGCGCAGGCAGCCAGCGCGGCTGCAGGAGGCAGGCAACAGCGTCATCCAATCGCAATCCCAGCCGCCCGCCGCTCCGCTGCCGCTCACGCTTCAGGGTGTGCGCCGCCGACTTCTCCTCGACTGCCGCCACGTTCACGGCCTGCCCATCGGCCCTCACCACCACCCTGCCGCGGCGGCGCAGCCCTGCTGGAGCAGCAGCAGCGGGCTGCAGCAGCGGCCGCGAAGTGCGCGTGGCGGGGCACGCCCCTGCGGGCAGCCAGGGGTCGGCAGGGCAGATCCGAGGTGAGGCAGGCACGAGGCAGGGCTGCTGGGTTGGGGTTGAAGCCGGCACACTCGGGCGGACCCACCTGTGGGGCGCTGCAGCTGGGCCGACAGCATCGTGCTCAGGGGATTTCGGTCTTAGTCTGCAGCCTAAACGAGGCCTGTCAACCGGGGCAGCGAGGGCCAAAGCTTGATGCGCCGCCGTTGCGCGCTGAGCGGCGGCGGATTGGCAGGCACCCTGTGCGCAGCCGCTGCTGCTGCTTTGCACAACAGACCCTGCAACAGGCAGCTTACTCGAACATGCCACTGATGACTGATTGTCCATGCAACTAGAAGCAATGTTGTCAGAGCATCAGCAGCTGCATCAGCTGTCGTGAGCGGCAAATAACACGAGTGCCCGCTCGCCTTCCTGCCGCCGGCCTCCGCCGCTGCCGACTGTCTGCAGGGGCAGCTGGAGCTTGCACATGCGACCGCAAGCAGCAACCAATATATAAAATACACATAACTGACGATCAGTACACACCATAGGATAGGCCTGCCCATAACCCTCTCATAGCTGCAACTGCCACTGCCGCCGCCGCTCCGCTCGCCGCTCACACTTCGGCCTGATCCTGCTGCCGCCCGGCTGCTGCTGCCTCAGCTGCTGCCTCAGCTGCTGCCGCCGCCCGTGCCGCCTTGGCTGCCTGCCTCTCCGCAGCCAGCGCCTTGCACACGTGCTTGTGCCCCGCCCGCCGGTCGGCGTGCGAGCAGGCGGTGCCGCAGTACCACACCGCACGGCAGGCGCTGCGGGTGGGTGGATGGATGGCGGGGAAACAAGTGCAGTTGATAGCTGCAACTTTGTGCAAGCAGCAACAAAACAGCATTGCAAAAACAGAGGCAGGGGTACCAGCAGCCCACATGATGCTGCACGGCGCGCATCAGTCCAGGGCCCGCACCAGTCCCTGACCTGCTCCCCTCACCTGCACCGGGCGCTGCCCTCGCCCTTTCCTGCTGCGGGCCCTCCCTGGCCTGCCACGTTGGCGCAGCCCAGGTAGGCGCAGGAGCGGGTGGCTGCCGCTCTGGCCAACACCAGCCGCCGCTCCTTGCTCAAGGCTGGCGAGCGGTCCAGTTCCACCAGCATGCTCCCAAGCCGGGCGGCAGGCTGCACCAGCTGCTGCGTCTGCTCTGCGAGGTCGGCCAGGCTGGTGTGCGGACCCGAACTCTGCATCAACTGGCGGTGCTGCGCCACCAGCATGTTGCACGCTGCCTGCACCTCGGCCACGGATTCATCTGGTGTGCCAAGCTGTGCCGAGCTCTGGTCTGCGTTCGGCACACAGTGGGGCAGAGCCGCCACAACTGCATGACAGCCCTGGATCAGTTTGTTGGCCTGCACACACCAGTGGGAGACGGAGCATGCTTCAGCCCATTGGGACCTGCATTGCATGAGTAGCTGCCCCCACTGGCTGCAACCACGCACAGCCAGGTTGAGCAGAGTTGTGATTGCAAATGAGCAGAGCCCAGGGCTGCGGACATCCACAGCTGAGCTGTGCAGCATGGTGCCATGCCATTGGAAACTCACCCACCCTCGGGGCCCCTCTTCAGTAGAGCAAGCGAGCTGCGGAACCACCTGCAGCATTCACCCCAGCAGGCTGCCGCTGGCCAGGGATGCTGCCACCCGGGGCCGCTGGGCAGCCGCCTGAGCCACATCAAACAGCAGCAAGCATGCCAGCTCCAGCGGAACGGTGGCCTGCATGCAAGGGCAGGTGGGTGGAGAGCCAAACGTGTCACACAGCTGAAGCACTCTTGACGCAAACGCAACCAGGGCAATCACAGACTCCATCCCTCCATCCCCTGCCCGTGCAAAGTTGAGCCTGCTGTCTGCCACCCTCGCAACGTACGAGCGCTAGAGTCTCCAACGCTTGCTCAAAGGCCGCAGCGGTTGGCTCGTCCCAGGCGGCGTCGGCGAAGCAGCAGCAGTGCCTGACAGCCTCAGCCAGCGCGACCTGCTGAACTGCCAGCCACTGAGGCGCATCGCCATCGGTTTCAAGCCAGCCGGCTGCATGGGCCGCTGATACCAGAGCAAGCACGGCCTGCATGTGTGCAGCACAGGCGCCCTGCACGTCACACGGCACCTCCACCCTGCATACATGAAAGGGCCACATCAATGTTGCTTCACGCATCAGTGTGTTTTGCACCGGCACAAGGCAGCCGGCACAAGGCAGCAAGGTGCACCGCCAGGCAGCGCTGCCTGCCCATACCCTCTATCCTCTGGCAGGCGGTGGGTAGCTTGCAAGCCAATCCGCAAAGTCCACTTACTCCGCAGGGTCGTCCTTCCCACAGCGCTGGCCATACAGGGGTTTGAGCAGCTGCTCTGACACGCTGGTCAGCCCAAGCATGCAGCCGGTCCAAATGGCACTGGGCTTGTCTGGCGGGCAAACTGCCAGCACGCCACTGCCCTGGCTGGCTACAAACTGCGCATAGCGGCAGCCCGTGCAGTGCAGCTCGGCCAGGCTGGTGGCAAGGTGCGCGCTGTCGGCTGCGCTGGCTGCTGCCGGCTGCTGCAGCTCCGGCATGCCGCGCCAGAACTGCACCAAAGCAGTCGACAGCAGCTGCACGCCCTCTGACACAGATGTGTCGTCCCCGGGCATCTGCTGCAGCCGAGCATGCAGCTGCAGCAGCAGGGGCTGCAGGCGCAGCCCAGCCGTGGCTGCCGCCGCCCAGCAAGCCAGCTGCGCCACGGTGGCTGGCTGCCCCGATGGCAGATCTCTCTCCTCCAGGGCTGACGCCACCAGGCTGCACATGCGCCCAAGACGTGTGAGCCAGTCGTGCTCGCTTACGCCCGGCGGCACCCGCAAGTCGCCTGCGAGGGCTTGCACGGTGGCCGCCAGCCGCGGCAGCAGCGCCACCAGCCGCCATGCTGACTGCAGGTGCTCCGGCTGGTCGCGGCCACCAGCCTGCTGCACTGCCGGGACGTGGCAGCACCAGCAGAGCAGCAGGACTGCATTGAAGTGCAGTGGCGTGAGAGTATGTGAATGCATGCCGGCCGGCTTGGGCAGCGGCAGTGCTTCCACGGCTGCAGCTGTATTCAGGACAGCTGCGGCAGCCACCGTCGCGGGCAGGAGCTGCATGTTTGTGCACAATGCGCTGGTGGGGTGCAGCACGGTTGGCAGGTGCCGCAGCATGCTCTCCGCTGCGCTGCCGCCGAAGCTGCCTGACGCCGCTGCCGCTGCCACCTCAGCTGGCAGGCTGGCGAGGCTGCGAGCCAGCAGCACGTGTGTCGCCAGCTGGCACAGGCTCGGGTCACCAGCCAGCCACTCCCGGTGCCGGGCAAAGGGTTCGGCGGTCAGAAGCGTGTGCAGCAGGTAGGCAAGATTTGGCGCGATGGACCGACTCTCTGCACAGCAGGTGAGCCAACGCATTTGGCGAATGGTTTAGGGGCTGCTACGGCAGGCATGCAGCCTGTGTGCTCGAGGCAGCTGGCCCAAGCTGACGTGCCATCTAGCCCGCCCAGCTTGTAGTGCAGCCCAGGCCTCACCGGCTGTGGCGATGCCATCACAGCGCAGCAGCACCTGGCACAGCTCCCTGAGCCACAGCATCAGCACGGCTGGCTTGGCCGTGCTGCTGGCAAACGCCACCGCAGCTCTGGCATGCTGCGATGGCAGCAGCATGTCCAGCGCTGCCACAGCTGCCTCCAGCTGGGAGGCCCAGAGCTGCAGGGTGACCTCGGCTAACCGTGACCACACTATTGGTGCCAGCAGCGGCCTGCCTGTCCCAAAGGCAAGGCTGCAGGCTGCGCTGATGGCCAGTGCCGTTTCAGGCTCCAGCTGCTTCAGCGTGCACGCAAGCATGCTGCAAGAGGCCGCTGCACTGTTGCCTGCTATGATCTGCCTGACTAGCGGCGCGGAGGCACCGGCAGCCGCTACTTCGTGCTCCACTGCCGCCGCAAATTTCGATAATGTTCGACCTGCTGCCGATAGCTGCCTGCGGAGGCAGAGGGGCCGAGGGGGTAGGCTGCTGAATCGGCACGATCGGAGCTGCAGTCTCCTGGAGCGCTGTTGAACGCAGCTCAGCATGCTCCGCTGCACACTCTCAGGGCCGCAGCTGCAAGGGCAAGGTTGCAGTCATGGGAACCGTCAACTCACTGCTGCAAGGCGCCGCTGCGCTTGCGCACAGGGTTGGCCCGCTCCTGCTTAGCCAGGGCACTGAGTTTGGCCGCAAAGTCGAGCGCTCGGTCAGCAGCCGCATGGGTGGACGCCACAGATTCAAAGTGCTGCGGCAGCGCCGCCAGTAGCCTCGTCGCCGTCACCATGGCTAGCGTGGAGGAAAGGGGAGAAGCAGCAGCTTGAGAGAGGGTTGCATGATGGCGGCAGGCCAGCCGCTCGGCGGAGAGACGGGTCGAGGCGGCATGCAGCGCAGGGGCGGACCAGCACCCACAGGCGGTGCCAGGGCTGATGCTGAGTTTGAGAGCGCTGTGCCATACGCGCTCACCTGCTGCGCTGCCGGCAACCTGCCTCCTTGCAGCGGACTCTGCTGCTCCTGCGCGGATCCCCCAGCCAAGGGTTGTAACTGAAGATGGAGATTAGTAACCTGCGCCGTGCCCGCGCCGTTGCACGCGGAGGAAGGCGCAATTGAAATTAATGGTGGCTCCAGCACGCTGCGCGGCCGGCTGCCGCTGCCCAGCGCGGTGACGCATGTGGCCCCGCCCTTCCACACCATTGCCAGCCCTGCGACCTTCCAATACGCAGCTAATGTTGCAATGTACGCTGGTCTGAGAGGGCGACAGCTGTGCACAGCCAGGCCGAGCTCTGCCGCAATCACTGGGGCGCCGCCTTGGATGATGGGCGGCAGTGGCGGCGGCGGCATGCTCTCGCCGCCCTTGCGCTTGATGCCCAGCATTGCCTCCACCTGCAGAGTGCTGCAGCATTGCTCTGTGAGCACCCGGCATGCGGTGTGTTCTCTGCTACAGCCAACCAGGCCATTCCCGGAAGACAGCCTTGGCCCTTGCTTGCCCACCGCAGCGCCGCTGCCACCTGCTGGGGTTCTTCCATGCTCCCTGCTGGCGGCCTTCAGGCATTCCGCTCACACATTGCGTCACGGTTCCATCAATAACTGTGCGTCACAGCCACGGCCTAGGCCTGGGGCGGGCACCCAACTTGCGAGCCTGGCACCGGGGCTGCCGGAGGCCGCTCTCGCGCCTGCAGCACAGTCTACACGCTGGTCTCAAAGCTGTGGCATAGCGCTACACGGCCGCAGCGACCCGGCAGGCGGCAGTGGCGCCGGCGACGGCCACCCAGCGCGAGTGCGGACGTCCGCCGCTGAAGTCCGGCCTAGCTGTTGGTCTTAGACCGACACTTGAGCCATGGCGTCCATGCTCGGCTTTCGGCCCGCGCTGGCGGCGCCCGGACGCTCGGCCAGCTTTGCAGGCGCGTGCTGGCTCCTTGGCCGCGGCTGCCGGGTTGCTGGCTCAGCCCGCCACTCCCTGCTCAGGCCACTGCTAAACCCCACGCTCCTCCTCCTCACTTGCGCAGTCTGCCGGCCGCTACGCAAGACCGCACTGCGCCGCCAGGCGGCGGCAGACCCGCCATCGCCACTGCCACCCCCGCCGGCAAGCTCCGGCCAGGACAGCGCTAGCGTGCCGACGGGCTGCGGCGGCACGCCGCAGCAGCCTGTGGAGCACGCCACGCTGATAGACTTCCTCGCCTCGAAGATCAAGTTCATCTTCATCATCAGTTCCATGCTCTCTGCAGCCTTTGCTTACTGGTCAGGCGACCTGTTCACTGCAGTCATATTTGCGGCAATGGGCCTGGGCGGCCTGCTCTGCCCAATGTGAGTGCGGACTGGCACTTGTTCATGTGCACCCTGCGGCCTGCGCACTGCCTCGCATTGCCGCCGCCTGCTGCGCCCGCCAGTGCTGGCCTTGTGCCTTGCGCACCCTGCGGACGGTGCATTTGCGCCAGCTGGCTGGTCCTGCTGTTGCCTCTGTGTCTGTCTGTGCAGCTGCCGGGGAACCGTGTGTGTGTGTGTGTGTGTGTGTGTGTGCTGCCCTGCCCTGCCAACCACTCCTGTCGTGCGCTCCCCTGCATCCGTCCCCTGGCCCGCAGCTGAGGCGGGCCATGGTGCGGTGGCGCAGTGGGGGGCATAGGTGAGCATCGCGCCTGCTGGCGTCTCAGAAGTGTGGGTGGAGAAGCCTCCTTGCGCATGAGCCTATTCCGCTCCCGGCCAGAGAACCACCAGCGCATGCCTGCCTGCTCACCCAACCACCCACCTCGCCTGATCTGCAGTGGGACCCTTGCTGTGCCGCGCCACCACCCAAGGCGGCCCTGTAATGCAAGCAACACACTGGCGGCGTTGCATTGAGCCGCACCTGCGCACCAGATGTGATGCGCTGGCCGCCTGCTTCACCCATGCCCTAATCGTTCCCGGGCTGTGCACATTCCCTTGCTTCCTGTATATTAGCGCCCAGTGATTTTTGCCTGCTTGCTTGCTCTCTCAGTCATATCCTTTGTCCACGCGTCATGTAAACGTTCGACAGCTTGGTGCCGATCAGAAGACAGGCGAGGACAGGCAGACATAATTATAAGCATGCAGGCATTTTGCACAGCAGGCACCATGTGCCGTCTACCCAAAAGGGGCTGCTGCGAGGGGTTTTAGCCGGAGGGAGGAGCGTGGGAAGTCATGCTTGGCTGTTTCTTGGGCAGGCGTGCCCCGTGTGTTGCAGTCCTGAAGGGGCGGGCGCACCATGCGGCATGCAGAGGCTGCCTGCATTCGGGCTGTGTGGGGCTGTCGGCCCACTGCCGGCTGCCGCATCCATGACGCAACTTGTGACAAACCACACGAGCGATGCAGGCGCAGGGAACGAACTGTGAGCTGTGTCGCCGCTGAGCCCGCTGCCGCCGCCGGTGTGATGCGCAGTCTGCGGCGCACAACCATCTCACCGCCAGCACCTCACGTCTGACACTTGGTCGGCCAACAGTAGGAGCAAGTATGCTGCTGCTAGTGTTACAACGTGCGCCATTTCTAGAGGCAAGTGCAGGGCCGAGCACGGCCACGCCGCAATCTGCCGCAATCACTGGCGCGCCGCCTTGGGCGGCGGCGGCGGCATGCTCTCGCTGCCCTTGCGCTTGATGCCCAGCATCGCTTCCACCTGCGCAGGCAGGCGGGGAGGAGGATGCCAGTCAGTGTGGCCACGCCGGGGTAGTGTATGCCGGGAACCATGCAACGGCAAACTCACCCAGCAGTCCAGGCGCAGCACCCACGTGCCTGAGGGTAAGCCAACTTCAAACACCACACAGTACGCCGGCGCTCAGCTCCTGGAGCAGCACCCACTACCCCAAATCACCACCCATCGCACCAGCACCCACCTATCCACCCTGAACCAGCACCCACCTTGGCGATGCCAACCAGCGGCGTCTGGCCGCCGCCCAGCTTGCCCAGCACGGGGGTGGGCGCGGTCAGCGCCTCCGCCTTGTCCACAGTTGCGTAGCCTGCAGGGAGCGCAGGGGCAGTGGGAGAGGGGCGAGTGAGAGAGAAGGCACAGGCAGCGCATGACTCGGAATGTAGCGGAACGGCAGGCCGGCGGTTGACCAACACAGTCTGGTGCCGCAATGCTATCCGCCGCAGCTGCTGCCTGGATGCGCTGCTGGGCACGCAGCATTTACAGCAGCTGTAGAAGCGCGCAACGCTTGCAACAGCCCGCAAGCACGCAGTGCTGGCGACAGCTACACAAGACTGTGCCCACAGGCAGCCCGCAAGCAGCACCCACCACCCACCTGACTTGGCATCGCGCGACTGGCCCGGCTTGATGGTGCCGCTAAGCACCACATAGGGAGCCGCCGCCTGCTTCTGGACCTGCAGATAAAGGTGGCAAAATAGTGCAGCGTTGTGGATAGAAGCAGGTGTGGTGTGCTGTGAGGAGGAGAGAAGCAGAGCGTACCCTGGCTGCCTTTGAGCAGCCAGCTCGACAAGCCCCTGGCCCCAGCACTCCAGCAGTCCATACCAACACAAGCTGTTCAGCACAGTGTGTTGAGCGGCAACCACCTCCTTCATCTGCTGCAGTGAGCTCTTCTCGGGAAGACGCCCAGCTGGCTGAAATGGCGACTGAAAAGTGCCAGGGCAGCAGAGAGCAGCACCCACCTCCTTCATCTGCTGCAGCGAGCTCTTCTCGGACGTGGCCCCCAGCTCGCTGGCTGCCCGCTTCTTAGCCACCTCCTCCGCCGCCTTCTTGGCGCGCCGCTCCCGCGTGTTCTTGGAGGGCTGGATGCCGTGGAAGCTGCGATTAGGAGACGTGCAGAAAAAAGGTTGTGCCTTGTGGATTATGCGTGCCATGCTTGGGATTGTTCTTGGAGGGCTGGAGGAGGGCTGGATGCCGTGGAAGCTGCAGGGGTGAATGGGAGGAAGAACGGGAAGAAAGGGCAAGGTGAGCAAGCAATGCGCATTGTTGGCGCACTGCTCCGAGCGATGCCGCAACTGCCGCCACTGTTCACTAGCGCGCAGCGCACACCGCAGGAGGCGCCAAAGCAGGTCGCACAGCATGGCACAGCATGGCACAGCATGGCACCAAGGACAAAGGGCACGGCCGCTCCGCGCAAAACCAGGACCAAAAGCGCAGGCCGCACCGGTAGCACAGCTGGCGGAAGGCTTCCTTGGGGGTGAGGATGCGGCCGTACTCGTCCTTGCGGGTCAGGGCCACCTGCGGTTGGCGGAGCACACAGTAGCACAGGGTGCTGGTCAGTGGCAGGCTGCACACAGGCTGTGGGGAGTGAGGTACGGCCGAACTCGCCCTTGCGGGTCAGGGCCACCTGCCATGGCACACACACAAAATCTCGCGGAATCAGTCAGCAGCAAAAGGTGCACAGTTGCTCACGGAGGGCTTCGCACGTCCACCTCGACCCATTCCCCGCCCAGCCGCCGCGACTGCCCAGACAGTACAGCCAGGTCGGAGCGCCCACTACAGAGTTGCTCAGCAACCGCCCACCTCCACATCCAGCGCCAGCTCGACTTCCCCATGATCCCAAGAGCCACTTCAGCCTGGGCCCAAGCTCCCAGGGCAGCGGGACCACATGAAAGCAGGAACACATGCAGGAGAAGGACCCACCTCCACATCCAGCGCCAGCTTGTCCTCCTGCCGCCCGCCGGTGTACACATCCTCCAGGCCCTGCAACAAGGTGCAAGGAGGCCAAATGTTGCTTCTCAGCTGCTTCTCAGCAAATATCAGTGCCAAGGCACAAGGATTCTACCCTCTTTGCGATGCGCACCTGCAGGTTGACCTTCTTGGAGTCGTTGGTGCGCCCCGACCACTCCACGCCGCCGTCCAGCTCGCCTCGGTCCTTCAAGAAGGCCAGCGCGCCCGCCAGGCCTGCACATTACATTGTGTTTGATGGGAGAACTGGTTAACAAACTGGCATTGTCGGTCCTTGAGGAAGGCCAGCGCACCCGCCAGGCCTGCAAAGGGTTGTTGAAAGGACACAGCAAATGAAGGTGGGAGGGCTGGCAAACAGGCAGACCCGCAGCGGCAGCGCCTGCTATCCAGCTCTGCAGCAGCAGGGTAGCACAGCACACCCAGCAGCAGGGAGGCGACCATGCACGGCACAGCACGCACAGCGTCGTGCGCCGCCCACACAGCAGGCCCACGGGGCTTCAGGTGATGCTGCACCGACCACAGCCCAGCATGCCCAACAGACCCAGCAGACCCAGCACGCACAGCGCACCTGTTCCAATCGACTTTTCACGAGTCACCAGGTCCTCCTCCTTTACTTGCTCCTCCGCCTTGACCTCCCCGCTGCCGCCCTCGCCCGCCTGCTTCGCCCGAAGCTTCTCTTTCATGCCGGCGGCTGTGGCCTCCCCCTCGCCAGCAGAGGCAGGCACCCAGCCCGCCCAGACGTTGTCGCCGCCCGCCGCCGCTGCGGGAGATAGTGAGGAGGCAGGGAGGCGCCGTGAAGTGAAGAGTGCGAAGCGAGCATCTGCGGATTTCACACCCAGGCAGCGCATGTGCACTGGCCAGCGGGCAACGCGCACGAACAGCAGCGAGTGGCCGCCGCCTGTGCGCGGCCATTGCTGTACCCTGCCCTAAGCCAGCGACCCAACAACCAGCTTTGGTTCTCTTGCTGCTTTGCTTCTACCCTCACCTGGCTCGTCCGTCTCCATCGCCTCGTCACCCAGCCCATAATTCTCTTCCTCCTCTGCACCGCCGCCGCCCTCCTGCTTCACCGGCGCAGCAGCGGCGCCCTCGGGAGCGCCGCCGCCGGCTGCCCCCGGCTCCTCTTTCACGTGTATCGTGCGCGCAAACTCGGCCACATCCGTGAACACCAGGCCTGCAGCACAGGAGGGAAGAGTTCAGTGGAAGCGGTTAGGCACTGCAGTTCTTATGTCATGCGCGCAAACTCGGCCACATCCGTGAACACCAGGCCTGCAGGCGAAGCGGCTGAAAGCAGCCAGGGGATCAGACACCTGTACCGTGAATGCAGAGATGACTTGCACCAAGTCAGCCGGCAGTTCGAATGCCGTATCACCTATGAAGCAACACAGCCTAACCACCCGTCCCCAGCCCTGCCGTGCAAGCCGCCCTGCCCAAAAACACACACTGCCCGCCGATCGTTACACCTATCACTCACCCTCGTCTGTGGCGCCGCCGCCCGCCAGCCGTGCCGCGGTCTGCGCCTTCTGCTGCTCCTCCCGCCGCTTGATCAGGTCGGCGGCAATGTTTTCGGGGCCGCGAGTCTCGGCAGTTTTCTGCGCCAGCTGGCGCGCCCTGCGGGTGGGGCAGGTCAGGGTGCAAAAGCTCAGCAGGCTGAAGCGCATCGGCATCATGCAGCCGTGCCCCCGGCTCTTTGCCAAATCCAACGTGCCCAACCAAGCCAGCCGCGCTGGGAAAACTAGCAACAACATCTCGCACTTGTTCAAGCTCTGGTACAGATCCTCATCCTCATCCAGGCCCGCCCCCTCGTCCTCCTCAGCCCGCGACTCCGGCCGCAGCGCCAGCGAGGCATAGTTGGCCTTGGACAGCGCGTGCTCGTACCTGCAACAGGACCGCCCAGCAGAAGGGAGTGAGCAGATGACATTCGACAGGGCGTGCTCGTGCCAAATAAGTACGTTGGCACGCATGCTGCCAGCATGCCAACAACACTCAAGTAGCATGTGCAGCAGGCAGGCACGCCGACCAGCGCGCTGGCGAGAGCGGCACCACCAAGAGCAGCACGCACCGAGCCCGCCGCTCTGCATCTGCTGCCGCTGCTGCCGCCGCCTTGTCTGCTGCCCGCTGCTCGCGTGATGCACGGCTGCCGAGGTCGCTGGTGCCTGCAGGCAGTGGCAGCAGCTGGGAGTGTAAGGGAAATCAACCTACAAACCAAATTCCGAAACGATGGTACGACGCGGGCCAGCAGCAGAGCTCACAGTCGAGTGCAGCGAGCTTCACACTAATCAGCGCACGGCAGGAGGGGTGAGTGATCAAGTGAGGAGACGGATCAACTCACCGCGCGCCGCCGCCTCCGCCTCCAGCGCGGCCAGCTGATCCTCGGTCAGCGTTGTCAACAAATTATCAAAGATGCGAAAAAACCTGTGACAGGCTTCTGTACAACAAAGACGCAGCGAAAAAAAGACCCACCGCGTGCCGCCGCCTCCGCCTCCAGCGCCGCCAGCTCCTCCTCGGTGAGCGCCGCCTTCTTCTTCAGCTTGCGCTCCTTCTTCTTCTTAGGTTTTTGGAACTGCGGCAGCAATGAGTTGAGCAGTGCCAGTTGATGCGCACCTCTTGAGGAGGTGCTTGTCAGCTTGCGCTGCTGCATGCTGGGGGCTTCGGAGCTGCAGGGCAAGGCTGCAACGGCAGACGGGCAAGCAGAGCGGGTGGTGCCTCGTGCAGCACACCGCACCTTTGCCATCTCTTCCTGCGTGTAGTAGTCGGCTGCCGCCGTCTGCTGCACCGCCACCGCCGCACTGTCGGGCGCCGCCGCGCCGCCAATGCCTGCGACGGGAGGCCAGGGTAAGAGTGGTGGGACAGGCACCAGCTGAAGGCAACAGCAGTGAGCAACGGCGGCAGCACGGTTGCTTGGGCCAGCGGGGCGGGCGCTGCTTGCCCACCGTGCCTCAATGTCTCAGCAAACCAGCTGCCATCCCCCAGCGATGCTTGGCACAGAACACAGTCCGCAAACGGTGCTGTTACTTTTACTTCCACACATGTTGACTTTTAGCCCACCTGCCGCCAGGCGGGCGCGGATCTCCTCTTGCCGCCTCTGCTTGGCTGCCTCCAGAGCGCCCGCATCGTCCAGCTGCAAATCAGCGTGCACAAGCAGCACTGGTTGAGGCAGCATTGCCAGGCATGGCAGAGGACACAGGCAGTGAGCGCCTGCCCTGCTGTCCAGCAGCACACAGCCAAGCTGGAGCACATGGCTCCAAATCAGACGATTCGCAGCAGCAGCAGCAGCAGCAGCAGCAGCAGCAGCAGCAGCAGCAGCAGCAGCAGCCACAAGCACACCACCCGCCTCCATCATTCGCACATCCTCTTCAACATACTTATCCAGCAGCCCACAACCAGCAGTCAACCAGCTGCCCGCCCTTTCACAAGCCACTTCTCACCTCCATCATTTGCTTGCCTTCCTCACGACCCAGCTGTCAAGTCCAAGCACCCGTACTGAAGCAATGCCCACAAACCCACCTCCATCATCTGCTCGTCCTCTTCATCGTACTTGTCCAGCAGCCCCCGCCGCTTGCCATCCTCCTGCCACAGCGGCTTGGCCTGCTTGCCCGCCGCCTTGCGCGCCTTGGCCCGGTCCTTGTCCTCGCGCTGAAAGTGGGCAGGGACAGCAGGGAAGGTAGGCTTGGAATGCAGGGACTTTCGAGGACAGCAACCAAGATGCCTTGCAGGCCTTGGCCCGCTGCTTGTCCTCGAGCTGGAGGGGGCAGAGCCAGTCAACAGCATGGCATGTCCTCTGCAAGGAGGCAGCAGTCAGGCTTGCAAGACGTGGCATTGGCATGGTGGCAGCCCGAAGCGACACCTTCAGCTCAGCAGGCAGAATGCGCCCCAGCACTTTGTCAATGCAGCGCAGATAAGCACTGCTTGTGGGCACAGAAAAGCTTTCTGGACTCACCGCGAGGATGTTTTCGAGCACAACTTCGCCCTCCTCCCCCAGGTCGCATCACCACAATCACACCTTCTCTGACTGATTTCCAAGTGCAGTTGTATTCTAACGACTCACCGCCAGGATGTTCTCCAGCACCACATCATCTTCCTCCACCAAGTTGCCCTTGTCATCCAGAATGCCCTTGTCCTCTGCAGCAACGAGCACAGAAACAGAGCGGCGGCTGGTGGGAAGGCGGGCACCGCCAGTGCAGGACGACCAGCAGTGGCAGCGGCAAGAGCAACAATGGAGCGCAGCCGGCAGCGCAGCGGAAAGCCCAGTGCAGCGGCTACAGCGGTCGGTACAGTGGGCAGCCCAGCCCAGCATACTCAGCGCAGCATGTCGCAGCGGGCAGCACAGCGGGCAGCACCACTGCAACCGGCACAGCAGCGCAGCAGGCACAGCAGCGCAGCGCACCCAGCGTGAGGATCATGGTCTCGCCCTCTCCCAGTTCCTCTGCGCTGTGCTTGACCTTGGCACCTGCCAGCTCAGCCGCACTGGGCATGTCGTCGTCGTACTGCAAGCATAATGCGGGCCAGAGAAGAATAGCTGTCAGCAGGGGGAAGGACAAAGGACCCGCCGGTTCAGCCGCGCTGGGTATGTCTTCATCGTACTGCAGGGTAGCAGAGCCAGCCAGGACCGAGACTTGAGTGAGCAGCTGGAGACGGTGGATGCCCTTCCAAGGAAGGTGACTGCCGATGAAGCAAGGTGAGCAGCCCCAAGTTGTCGCACTTGCACCAAAAAACCTCCACTCCCTTACAAACACACCTAGTTGATTCAGCCAGCCAGCAAATGCATCCAGGAACGCACCTCGTCCTCCTCCTCCTCCTCCTCCCGACGCCGCCGCTCCTCAGCCGCCTTGCGCTGCCGCTCAGCAGCCTCTGCTTTGCGCTGCGCCTCGCCCTGCCGGCTCTTGTTCACCCACGCCATCACATCGTCCACATCGCCGCCTGCGGGGCGAAGGAATGTACCGGAGAGACGATTAGTGGACAGGTGTGGAACTGGAGACACAACACCAGCCGAGCTGCGTTTCCCTTGTTAACTCCTCCTGCTTCAAGTGTGCCCTGGTGTCTTCATCACGGCCCTGCACAATCATCAGATTATGCCAGCTGCTAAGCACCCACCTGACTCTCCCAGCTTCTTCACTCGGTCTAACTCCTCCTGCTTCTGCCGCCGCTCCCGCGCCCTGCGGCACAAACAAGCACAGGCAGGCAGCACATCCAGTCATACTAGTGCGGCATAAAGCGCTGCAGGAGCCGGCTCACAAGAGCGGCTGCGACAGCACCACTGGCTGCCCACAGCCACACAGGGCCGCAGCCAGACTATCAAGCAGCATACGAGCGCAGGAGAGCTGCAACCACACCATGCACAGAACGACAGCAGCACACCCCCAGACCACCAAGCATGGCATCAACTGCACTCGTCACTTGACGCACGCCACAAGTCTACCACTGCCTGGCCATGGGCAGCACCATTCAATAACACAAGGCTGTGCAACAAACGACTCACTGCTTGACGCGTGCTGCGAGCTCCGCCGCCTGCGCCGCCTTCTGCTCATCCTCCCGCTGCTGCTCCGCCTTGGTGGGCCCCTTGGGCTCCTCCGCCTCCATCTTCAGGGGCTTGAGGCCCAGGGCGGCGCGCATCCTGCGCCAAGGCGGGGCGTGGGCGGCGTGTGAGCGGCGCAGGAGGGGGCTTGCTGGCGCCGCCGGCAGCCTCCGGCGGCGGCAGCTGGCGGCAGGCAGCGCGCCCTGCGGCTGCTTTAATAGAACTAATACCTCTGCCAGCGCACCTGTTGGTCTCCTCGATGGACATGGAGAGCTGCTCGCCGCCCCCGGCCTCCGCGCCGTCGCCGTGCTCCTGACGGCCGCTCATTGTTCCCACACGACGCTCGATAGAGTGAACACCACTTCAGTGCGTCCGTGCGGCCGCAAAAGGCGCCGGTGAAGGCCGCCCGAGGTGGCCGCTCGCTGCTGGGCGCGTTTGCAGAGCCGGGACTGCTGCTGCGCGATGATGATCAGTTGCTGCATTGACGGGTGGGCCCACAGCAGCCAATGGCACTCCCCACTGCTGAAGTGTTGCCAGCGGTGCACAGCTCTATGAGGCCGGCCATCCCTGCCTCGCCCTCTTTCCAGCGCACCACAACCGGTGCGGCTGCATTGTTGGGCTGGCGCTTCCCCTCGGGCGCACGACCCATCACCCCGCAGCCAGCGGGCAAGGCCGAGCTTGCAATCCCGCAGGCGTAGACACACTTGTTTCAAGTCGACGGAGGGCGCGATAACGTGCAGGCAAGCCGCCAGCACTGAATGCAGCTCCCAAGCAGGCGCTGGCGTGCCGCTGGGGGCACGGCGCCGGGCTCAGGTCGCGCCGCATGTACATAGACGTTGTATGATGGGCGCCGATGCCGGCCAGACCGCCAGGAGCGTCAGCTGTTGCCGCTGCCGCCGCTGCCGCCGCCGCCAGCTGAGCCGCCGCTGCTGTGGCTCGTTGCTGCTCTGCAGGAAGGGCCCGGCGAGGCAGCAGCGGCAGCAGAGGCAGCAGCAGGATGCCGCCCAAGAAGAAGCAGGAGAGCGGGGAGCAGACGCTCACCCGTATCGCCATTGTCAGCGGCGACCGGTGAGGCCGTGGCTCTTGACGGTGGCTCGGCCCACAAACAGTGCACTTGCCATGTGCTGTTCAGGGCCAGCTTGTATAGCAACTGATGAGATGGCTGTCAGCGTCGCTAGCCCAGGTGCCGATGCTGCCTGCAGCATGTCAGACAAGCTTGCTGTGCTGCTGCGCTGCAGGTGCAAGCCCAAGAAATGCAAGCAGGAGTGCAAGAAGAGTTGCCCGGTGGTCAAGGTGGGCTGCCACTGCTGTGTGCTTGCTTGGCCGCGGCTTGCTCTGGCTGCTGCTCGCTCTGCAGTGCTTGCAACTCCAGCTGCCGCCGGCTGCTGCGTGCGATGCCTCTAGCTGCTGCTGCTGCTGCTGCTGCTGCTGCTGCCGTGGTGGCCCACCCGAGGTGCCTGCTTGCTGTGTGGTATTCTCCGTGACGACACACACCGGCCGCTGCCAAATTGCTGGCCCTGCCACTGCCGCTGCCCACACTGCAAGCCCTGCCATGCCGCAACCCATGCTACGCTCAGGTTGGCAAGCTGTGTATTGAGGTGACCCCCAACGACAAGATTGCCTGGATCTCTGAGGACCTGTGCATCGGCTGCGGCATCTGCGTCAAGGCAAGGCCCACTGCTTACAGCTGCTGCTGTGCAAGTTTACTTGCAAATTTTCAATGCTGCCAGCGATGTCAGAGGACCTCTGCGAAGGCTGCGGCATTTGCGTCAAGGCAAGGCCTCCTCGCTCAGCCTGCCCGCTGCTTGCTGCTGCTGGCGCTCGTTGCTTGCTGCTGCCGGTGCTTTCAGTTGCTGTCGCGCCGCTGCTGTTGGTCAGCTGCCATGGCGTGCATGCCCTGCCAATACTAGTTCTGCTCGCTTCCTTTACACCACCTCTCCGCAGAAGTGCCCCTTTGATGCCATCATGATCATCAACCTGCCCAAGGATCTGGAGAAGGAGACGACGCACCGCTACGGCCCCAACTCCTTCAAGCTGCACAGGTCGGTTGATTGCATCTTTAGTGCCACTCGTTGCGGTGTTGTGGGCTAGGAAGGGAGACGACGCACCGCTACGGCCCTAACTCCTTCAAGCTACACAGGTCGGTCGACTGCATCTTTAGAGTGCCACTTGTTGCGGTGTTGTCGGTTAGGGGAGGGGGACGACGCAACGCACCGCCACAGCCTCAGCTCCTTCAAGCTGCACAGGCAGGCTGGGCCAAAGGGGAGCTTTGATGCATGCACTGGGCATGTCCCGGTGGCCAAGCCTGGCCAGTCCATGCCAACCCAGCCCACCCAGCCCAGTCCACGCAACCAGCCC
>VFQQ010000622.1_pt1 | contig 65618 bp, 70 predicted proteins | sample 3512341 | NCBI WGS metagenome assembly VFQQ01 (sample SAMN10412373, study PRJNA504923) | tailings metagenome | isolation source: Relicate 2 Philex TSF1 revegetated site | place: Philippines: Tuba, Benguet | collected 2017-08-29 | reverse complement strand
CGCCGCCCTCTCCGCCGTCACAGCCCAGGATGCCCTCGGCTGGTTCGTCGCTTGCGGCTATAACTTCATTTGAATTGCTCTAGAAAGTGGCACGGGCGTCTCTCCCCCGCGGACGGCGCTCCGCGCCGCAGACTCCCCCCTGGAGGCCGCGTGCCCTCACGCGACGCTTCGATTCCCGCCTGCGTGTTTACGCTCGTCTGTCCGGAACGCCCGGTCGGGGACCGGGCCTGCAATGCGAACGCTGCTGGCCGGGCCCCCTTGACCCGGCGCAGGCTTGGACAGCCTCCGGCCGGCCTATCCGTTCATCCGCGCCTTCATCTCGCGTACGGCCTCCTCGACACCCGTGTAGAGCGCCCGGCTGACGATGCTGTGGCCGATGTTGAGTTCGTGCAGGTGCGGCAAGGTGCGGACCTCCGCGATGTTGACGTAGTTGATCCCGTGGCCGGCGTTGACGACGAGTCCGCACTGATGGCCCTGGGTGGCGCCGAGGCGCAGGCGCTTGAATTCGGCGGCGCGACCGGGTCCGTGGTACGCGTTGGCGTAGGCGCCGGTGTGGAGTTCGATCCAGGGCGCGCGCAGCTTCGCGCTCATCTCGATCTGCGCCTCGTCCGGGTCAATGAAGAGGCTCGTGACAATGCCGGCCGCGTTCATGGCGTCGGTGCAGGCGGCAACTTTGTCGCGTAACCCGACCACATCGAGTCCGCCCTCCGTCGTGACCTCCTCGCGGCTTTCCGGCACGACGCAGACCGAGTCGGGCTTCAGTTTCAGTGCGAAGTCGATCATGGCCGGCGTGCAGGCCATCTCGAGGTTGAGGCGCGTGCCAATCGTCTCGCGCAGGCGCCAGACGTCGCGCTCCTGGATGTGGCGACGGTCCTCCCGCAGGTGGACGGTGATACCGTCGGCCCCGGCCCGTTCGCCGAGGACGGCGAAGGTCACGGGATCGGGTTCGACCGGACCGCCCACGGTGCGGTCGGCCTGACGATAGCGGGCCTGGCGGAGGGTGGCACAGTGGTCGATGTTGAAGCCGAGGAGAATCATGGCGGAAGGCAGATATAAATCGGCGGTAGGCGAATCCAAGAAATGAATCGCCGCATGTCCTCATTTCATGACTTGATCGCGCAAAGCCGTTCCCCCGTGACCAAGCCCGCACCGAAACAGGAAAACCTGCTCCTCAACATCGTCTGCAACATCGCCCTGCCGTCGTTGATTTTGGTGCGGTTCAGCAAGCCGGAGTATCTCGGGCCGGTCGCGGGCCTGGTGATCGCGCTGCTCTTTCCGCTCGGCTACGGGATCTGGGATTTCGTGAAGCGGCGGCAGACGAACTTCATTTCGGTCATCGGCTTCGTGAGCGTGCTGCTGACGGGCGGCCTCGGTCTGATGAAGATGGACGGTTTCTGGTTCGCCGTGAAGGAGGCGGCCGTGCCCACGGTGATCGGCCTCGCGGTCCTCGCGTCGATGCGCAGCAAGCGCCCCCTCGTCCGCCAGTTCCTGCTCAACGAAAGCGTGATGGACCTGCCCCGCGTCGACGAGGCGCTGGCGGCCCGCGGCAACCGGCCCGCGTTCGACGGGCTCCTGCGCACGTCGAGCTACCTGCTCGCGCTGTCGTTCCTGGTGAGCGCGGTGTTGAACTATGCGCTGGCGCGCTACCTGTTGAAGAGCCCCGCCGGCTCGCCCGAGTTCAACGCGGAGCTCGGGCGCATGAACCTCCTGAGCTGGCCCGTCATTGTCATCCCGAGCATGCTCATGATGATGTTCGCGCTCTGGCGCCTGATCGGCGGCATCCGCCGGCTGACGGGCCTCGCGTTCGAGGATATTTTCCGCGCCGAAGCGGCGAAGAAGTAGGCGGCGGGCGCCGCGCAGGGGACGGGCGCCGGACGCTCAGCGCAGGTTGATCGGCACGATGTTGCGAGCCGGCGAGCCCGTGTAGATCTGACGCGGGCGGTAGATCTTGAGCTTCGGGTTCTGCGCGACCTCGCGCCACTGGGCGATCCAGCCCGGCATGCGGCCGATCGCAAACATCACGGTGAACATGTTCTCGGGGATGCCGAGGGCGCGCATGATCAGGCCGGAGTAGAAGTCGACGTTCGGGTAAAGCTTGCGGGAGACGAAATAGTCGTCGTTGAGGGCGACTTCCTCGAGCTTCATCGCGATGTTGAGCAGGGGGTCGTCCTTGATCCCGAGGGAGGCGAGGGCCTTGTAGAAGCTCGTCTTGATGATCTTGGCGCGCGGATCGTAGTTCTTGTAGACGCGGTGGCCGAAGCCCATGAGGCGCTCGCCCTTGCCGGCCTTGGCGGCGGCAATGAACTTCGTGCCGTCGTCGCCCTCGGCGTGGATGTTCTTCAACATCTCGATCACCGCCATGTTGGCGCCGCCGTGGAGGGGACCCCAGAGGGCGTTCACGCCGGCCGAAACGGAAGCGAAGAGGTTGGCGCCGGCCGAGGCGACCATGCGGACGGTCGAGGTCGAGCAGTTCTGCTCGTGGTCGGCATGGAGCAGAAGGAAGAGGTTGAGGGCGGAGGCAACCTCGGCGGTGGGGACGTACTCGTTGTACGGCTCCGAGAACATGAGGTGCAGGAAATTCTCGCAGTAGCCGAAGTTAGGGCGCGGATAGTTGAAGGGCAGGCCGCGGCTGACGCGATAGGTGTGCGCGGCGATGGTGCGCACCTTGGAGATCGCGATGGCGGCGGCCTCGTCGAAGTGCTCCAGGTCGCGCTGGTGGTTGTTGCTCGCGAGGTGGGGATAGTAGGCGCCGAGGGCGTTGAGCGTGGCGGAGAGCACCGCCATGGGATGGGCGTCGCGGGGAAAACTCTGAATGAAGCGCCGCAGCCCCTCGCGCAGGGGCGCATTCTGGGTGAGCAGCTGGGAGAACTTGGCACGCTGGTCGGACTTCGGCAGCTCGCCGTTCATGACGAGGTAGGCGGTCTCGACGAAATTGGATTTCTCCGCAAGCTGCTCGATCGGGTAACCGCGGTAGCGGAGGATGCCGGCCTCGCCGTCGATATAGGTGATGGTGCTCGTGCAGGAACCGGTGTTGCCGAAGCCGTCGTCGAAGGTGATGTAGCCGGTCTCGGCGCGCAGTTTCGAGATATCGATGGCTTTTTCCCCCTCCGAGCCCGTGATCACGGGCAGGGTCAGCTCCTTGTTATCGACCTTGAGGGTAGCGGTATTGGCCATAAGACACGGAACAGAACAAAATTCCCCGGCCTTGCAAAGCAAAGTTGGCCGCGGTGCACCGATCGCGACCGGCCATAAGTGGGCCGCGCCGGTCGAGTTAGAACGTCAAATCTCAGCCGACCTCCGCGGGAGTCGCGGACGAAGCGACGGCCGCGAAGTTCCGATAGATCTGGAGTCCCTTGGCCTGGCTCTTCTCCGGGTGAAATTGGGTGGCAAAACACCGGCCGCGTCCGATCGCCGCAGTGAAAGGACCTCCGTAATCGCATTCGGCCAGCACCAGTTCGCGCTGCGCGGGCACGCAGTAGTAGCTGTGCACAAAGTAGAACGACTCGCCGTCCTCAGCCAGATCGGCGCGCAACGGCGACTGCGGTTGCAGAAAACGCACGGTGTTCCACCCCATGTGCGGCACCTTGAACTCCGCCGGCAGACGGAATCGCCTCACCTCGCCCGGAAAGACGCCGAGTCCGGTCACGCCGCCTTCCTCCGAACGTTCGAAGAGAGCCTGCATGCCGAGACAGACGCCGAGGAAGGGCCGGTCCGCGGCGATCCAAGCCCGCACGGTCTCGGCGAGCCCGGTGGCACGCAGCGAGGCCACACAGTCCCGGAGCGCACCGACGCCGGGCAGGACGAGTCCGGCTGCATCCGCGGCCTCGGCTTCGGCGGGTGTCCTGACGACATGCGGAGCCGCCCCCACGGCCTCGAGAGCCTTGGTCACACTGCGCAGGTTGCAGATTCCGTTGTCGATGACAGCGATGATCGGAGCGGACATGGAACGGAGGACCTTACGGGCCGGAGCGCCCACCGCCACCAAGAAAATCGCCCAGCCCCTCCGCCGGGCCGCTTCGCCGGCGCGGGTGCGGGCGTCGCCAGCACCACCCGACAAGCGAGCGTCACATGAGATTTTTTCCTGCGCAGGCACCCGGGCACACTGGGTGCTCCCCGCAAGTATCCCGCGCGAAATCCTTCTTCCGCGGAAAACAGCCACCATGAAACGATCCCTCCTCCCTTCTCCGCGCAGCCGCCTCGTCGCCGGGGCTCTCGCGTTCGCCGCCCTCCTGCCCGTCGTCAGCCTAGATGCTCGGGCCAACGTCCGCATCGGTAGCAACGAAAACGCCTTCGGCTACACGCCGAAGGCCCTCGAGCGCATGCAGGAGGCCCTCGCCTCCGGCAACTATTACAACCACAACGAGACCGCGGAGATGGTCCGGCTCGTCGCCGCCGCCGAAGGCGTGCGGGAGGACTACATCCTCCCGACGGCCGGATCGGGTCCCGTCCTGATGTTGACGGCTTTCTCGTACGCCAAGCCGGGCAAGAACGTCGTGACCACGGCGATGGGCTACACGCAGCTGGTGCGTGCCTTCACCGAGCACGGTGGCGACGTGAAGTTCGCTCCGCTCGGCGCCGACATGGGTTACGATTACCGGGCACTCTCCCGCGAAATCGACGAAAACACCGTCATCGTCTACATCTGCAACCCGAACAATCCGACGGGCGTGCTCTCGGATCCCGCGGAGCTTCGCCGCTTCATCATGTCGGTGCCGGCGCACATCCTCGTCTTCGTCGACGAGGCCTACCTTGAGCTCTCGGACACCGGACTGCAGGCCAACACCATGGCCCCGCTCGTCAAAGTGCGCAAAAACCTGATCGTCTCCCGCACCTTCTCCAAGGCTCACGGCATGGCCGGTCTCCGTGCCGGCTACGGCGTCGCCCATCCCGAAGTCCTGAACAACCTGCGCAAGTATCACACCGGCGGCCCGAGCTACCTCGCTTCGATTGCCGCGCAGGAGGCGATCAAGGACAAGGCCCACATGGAGGCCAACCGCAAGAAGTACAAGGAGGTCCGCGACTACGTTTGCCGCGAGTTCGACCGCCTCGGCATCAAGTACGCCTCGCCGCAGGGAGCGTTCATCTATTTCCGCGCCGGCATGCCCGGTGCCGAACTCGTCGCCAAGCTGCGCGAAGCCAGGATCCTGATCAGCGGTTCCCGCGAGAGCGGCGTGCCCGAGGGCGCCTACGGCGACTGGGCCCGCGTGAGCATCGGCACCCGCGAGGAGATGGACCTGTTCCTCGGGGAGTTCGCCCGTATCCTCGGCAAGACCTGAAGCTCACCCGCACTCTTCCTTCCTGAAGCGGGGACCGTCCGGAAGGCGGTCCCTTTTTCATGCCATGAAAAAGATGACCGCACTATGAGTTCTTTGCGTCGTTGCGGGCCTCGCGCGGGCACATCGGATGCTCGGGAAGGGAGTCCATGCGATCCAAATAATCGATACACTCCCATGAACACGCACCTCCCATCCCTCGCACGCCGCCTGACCTGCGCCGCGCTCCTCTCCGCCACCGCGTTCGCCCCCGCCGCCCTCCTCCGTGCCCAGCCGATCCAGATCGACGGCAAGGTGAAGATCAGCAGCAACGAGAACGTCTGGGGTTATTCGCCGAAGGCCCTCGAACGCCTCCAGTCGGAACTGTCGACGGGCAACTACTACAACCGCGACGAGATCGCGGAGTTCATCCGACTCTGCGCCGCCTACAACGGCGTGAAGGAAAACTACATCATGACAACGGCGGGGTCGGGCCCGCTACTTTCCCTCACCGCGCTCGCCTACGCCAAGCCAGGGAAGAACGTGGTCACGACTGCCATGGGCTACACCTCCCTCGTCAACCGCTTCGAGCAACGCGGCGGCGACGTGAAGTTCGCCCCCCTCGGACCGGACATGGGCTACGACTTCAAGGCGCTCGCCCGGGAGATCGACGAAAACACCGTCATCGTCTACATCTGCAACCCGAACAACCCCACGGGCACACTCGCCGACCCGGCCGAGTTGCGGCGTTTTATCATGTCGGTGCCGGCGCAGATCCTCGTTTTCGTCGACGAGGCCTACCTCGAGATCGCCGACAGCGGACTGAAGGCGAACACGATGGCTCCGCTCGTCAACGTGCGCAAAAACCTGCTGGTGACCCGCACGTTCTCGAAGGGCCATGGCATGGCCGGCCTGCGTTTCGGGTACGGACTGGCGCACCCCGAAGTGCTCGACAAGCTCGGCGAGTACTCGACCAGCGGTCCGAGTTTCCTCGCCGCGATCGCCGCCCAGGAGGCCCTCAAGGACGAGGCGCATCTGGAAACGAACCGCAAGAACTACTCCGACGTCCGCAACTACGTCTGCGACCAATTCGACCGGATGGGCATCGAGTACGTGAAGAACCCCCAGGGTGCCTTCGTCTATTTCCACGCAGGGATGCCAGGGCGGGACCTGAACGCAAAGATGCGCGAGGCCAACATTCTCATCGGCAGCACGCGCGAGAGCGGCGTGCCTGAGGGAACCTACGGCAACTGGTGCCGCGTGAGTATCGGCACGAAGGAACAGATGGACCTGTTTCTCGGCGAACTCGCCCGCATCCTCGGCAAGACATAAGCGTCGGGGCACAGCCTCGCGCCCGCGTTGCGACGCGGGCGCGGGTCTGCGCTCAGATCCGACCCTTGGTGCTCGGCAACTGATCGGCCGCACGCGGATCCACCTGCGTGGCGAGGTCGAGTGCGCGGGCGAGGCCCTTGAAGATGGCCTCGGCCACGTGGTGAGGCTCCTCGCCGTAGTCGAGTTTCACGTGAAGGTTGCAACCGAGCGCGTTGCTGAACGCGCGGCAGAATTCCTTCACGAGCACGATGTTGAAGTCGCGCACGAACATGGTCGGAGGCTCGGCTTCGTAAACGAGGTGCGGACGCCCGCCGATGTCGACCACGACGCGGGCGAGCGACTCGTCCATCGGCAGCAGGAAAAATCCGTAGCGGCGGATGCCGAGCTTGTCGCCCAGCGCCTGCTTGAACGCATCGCCGAGCACCAGGCCGACATCCTCGACGGTGTGGTGGTAGTCGACGTCGACGTCGCCCTTGCACGAGACCTCGAGATCGAAGAGCCCATGCTTTGCGAAGAGCGTCAGCATGTGGTCGAAGAAGGGCACGCCGGTCGCGATCTGCGACCGGCCGCGGCCGTCAATCGCCAGCGCGAGGGCGATGTCGGTCTCGGCGGTTTTCCGGGTCAGCGTTGCTTTGCGTTCTGTTGCCATGCGTCGAAGGCTTCGTTGACGAGGAGCATCTCGTCGTCGGTGCCGACGCTGATGCGGAGAAAGGAGGCGGTCAAGGCGTGGCTCGGGAAGTAGCGCACGAGGATCTTGCGCGAAAGCAGGAAGGTGTAGAGGTCCTTCGCGACCTCCGGCCCGCTCCGGCCGGCAGCATCGCGCGGTTCGGTGAAGATGAAGTTGGCCTGCGACGGGTACGTGAACCAGCCTCGATGCCCCGACCACTCGCCCTGCCAGTAGTCGCGGGTTCGGACAATCTTGCCGATGATGGCATCGTAGTAGCCCGCGTCGCCGAGGGCGGCGGCGGCGCCGACCTGGGACAGGCGGTTGACGTTGTAGCTGTCGCGCACGCGGTCCAGCCGGTCGATGAGCTCGGGATGACCGAGCGCGTAACCGACGCGAAGGCCGGCCAGGGCATGGGCCTTGGAGAGGGTGCGCGTGACGACGAGCCGCGGGTGGCGCGCCAGCAGCGGCACGGCGTTCTCGCGGGCGAACGGAGCGTAGGCTTCGTCCACGACCAGAATGCCCGGATAGCGCGAGAGCACGCCCGCGAGCTGCTCGTTGGAAAAGGCGACGCCGGTCGGGGCATTTGGCGAGGTGAGGAAGAAGATCGACGCCTGCGAACTTACAATGGCCTCGACTGGCAGCTTCATGTCGCGGCCAAATTCGATCGGCCGGGCCACGCCGTTCTGGATGCCGATGAGCACCGGGTACAAGGAGTAGCTCGGGAGCAGATAACCGGCCGGGACCTGCGGACCCGCGAAGCAGCGCACGAGGAGGTTGAGCACGTCGTCGGATCCGTTGCCGATGATGACGTGATCCTCCGTCAAACCGTGCAGGCCGCCGACGAAGCTGCGCAGGAGGGCGCTCCGCGGATTCGGATAAAGGCGGAGCGCGTCGCAGTCGCCGGTCAGTTCGCGCCGGATCGCCTCGGCGACGCGCGGACTGGGCGGGTACGGGCACTCGTTGGTGTTGAGCTTCACCCAGCCCGATTCGGTCGGCTGCAAACCCGGCGTGTAGGCGTGCAGACGCTCGATGTGGGGAAGCGTCAGGCGTTGAAGGTCGTGGGACATGAAAGGGAGCGCCGCCGGAGGAAGGAATCGTTGCGGACGCCGGCGGCAGCGCGCAGCAAGGCGAACGGGCGCGCCGTCAGCTCGTCGCGCGCAGCGTGACCGAGCGTCCGTGGGCGTCGAGCTTCTCCATGGCCGCGAAGGCCGCGACGACGGGAGCCGCCTTCCTGAGGCTGGCGCGTTCGTAGCGCACGACGCTGGTGCGGCGCATGAAGTCCGTCACCCGCAGCCCGCTGAAGAAGCGGCCGGCGCGACCCGTGGGCAGCACATGGCTTGGCCCGGCCGTGAAGTCGCCCACGGCGGTGGGCGTGTAATTGCCGAGCATGATGGCGCCCGCCGTCGTGATGGAGCGAAGCAGGGTCTTCTGAGCCGGAGCCGTCACCAACAGCTCAAGGTGCTCCGGAGCGACGAAGTTGGCGATCCGCGCGGCTTCCGCGAGCGTGTTGACCTGGACGGCAAGGAAGCCCTCGGAAAGCACGCGGCGCGTCTTTTCGGAACGGGTGAGCGACTTGATCTGCGATTCGACCTCCGCCCGGATGTCCTCGATCAGCCGCGACGACGTGGCGACGAGGTAGATCTTTTCGCGTCCGGAGCCATGTTCGGCCTGCGCAAGCAGGTCGGCCGCCGCGAAATCGGCCCGCGCGGACTCGTCGGCGATCACCATGACCTCGCTCGGGCCCGGCAGGGAATCCACGCCGACGGTGCCGAAGACCTGGCGCTTGGCCTCGCACACGTAGGCGTTGCCCGGCCCGAACACCTTGTCGACGGCGGGGATCGTGAAAGTCCCGTAGGCCATCGCTCCGACAGCCTGGACGCCGCCGATCCGGTAAACCTCGTCGACGCCGACGAGGTGCAGCGCCGCGAGCAGGCCGTCGGCGACGCGGCCTTGGGCGCTGGACGGAGTGAACACGGCAATCTCCGGACAACCCGCGATCTTGGCGAGAGTGGCCGTCATCAATACGGTGGATACGAGCGGAACCTCCCCGCCCGGCACGTAAAGTCCGACGCGGCGCAAAGGATGATGCACCTCGCCGATCTCCGCGCCCTGCTTGTTGCGCGCCTTCCACGCCTTGGGAAGACCGCGCTGGTTGAACGCGACGATGTTCTCGTGCGCCGCACGCATCGCCTTCATCTCGGCCGCGTCCAGGCGCTTGGCCGCCGCAGCCAGCTCCGCCGGTTTGACCCGGAAATCGCGGGCCCGAAGCTTGGCCCCGTCGAACTTGGCCGCGTAATACGCGACGGCTTCGTCCCCCCGCTGCCTCACGTCCGCCAAAATGGACGCGACCGAGTCGGCAATCTCGCGAGGGACAACCGCACCCTGGCAAAATTCGTTCAGTTCGGTTTCGAAGGTCTTGGAGGCGATGGACAGATGACGCACGGCAAACGGTATTCAAAGAGGTGTTACCCACCTGCCCGCAACGGGGCGAGACGGAAATGGGAGGGAAGCCGCCTGGCGTTCAGCGTGCCCGCAAAGGAGGCACCGCGAACAGGTCGTCCGCGAAGGCCTCGTTCACGACAATCCGCTCGAACGACACCGTCACCTCCCGCCTCGATCCATCCGGCAACACGTTCACGGTGATGATCTTGGCCGGAAACCGAAGGTCGCCGGCCCGCAGTTCGCCCTCCTCCCGGATGACACCCTGCCTCTCGGTTTCGGTGCGGACCAGCCGGCCGGTTTCCTCGTCGAAGAAGCGTTTGAATACGATCTCCGGATTGTGAAAGAAAGCGATCTGCCGCACCCGGCGCCCGTCGATTTCCGTGGCCCCGTGGTCCTCGACGCGACCGCCCAGCCGTTCGAGGCCGCGGTAGAAGGCGAGGTTCTCCCAAGTGTTGGCCCGCAGGCGCCGGATCTGATTGGCCCCCAGGAGATTCAGCCTCCACGGGTCGTCCTCGCCCCCGGTGCGCACGCGCTGCCAGCCCTCGTAGTCGTTCAGCGCCGTGATCTCCACGCGGTCGCCCATCGTGAGCTCGATGCGCTGCCGAAACGGTTTCTGGAAATAGATCTCGATGCGGGCGCGGACCGGGCGCGGACCGTCGGCCGTCGGCTCCGTCGTCTCCAGGGTGCCGACAAAATGCACGGAGCGCAGCCCCTCAAGCGCGGCCTCGGGCCCGATGTAGGCACGCGCACGTGCAATAACCCCGTCGGCATCGACGGCCTGTCCGGCCGCGGCGGATACCAACAAAGCGGCAAGCAGGGCGAAGGGACGAAAGGCTCTCGTGAAATTCATGGCGTCGCTTCGCTTGAGACCACGAGAACAGGCCGAAGAGCCCGGATCATTCCCATTCGATCGTCGCGGGCGGCTTCGAACTGATGTCGAGGACGACGCGCGAAACGCCGCGGACCTCGTTGGTGATACGGCTGGAGATCCGCTGCAGCAGGTCGTAGGGCACGCGCGACCAGTCGGCAGTCATGGCGTCGATGCTCTCCACGATCCGCAGGGCGATCACGTAGGCGTAGTTGCGTTCGTCGCCGATGACCCCGACGGAGCGCACCGGAAGGAACACGCAAAACGACTGCCAGACCTTCCAATAGAGACCCGACTTCTTCATCTCCTCCTGGAGGATGTGGTCGGCATTGCGCAGGATCTCGAGCTTCTCCGCGCTCAACTCGCCCAACACGCGCACGCCCAGGCCGGGGCCCGGGAAGGGCTGCCGCCAGACGACTTCCTTCGGCAGGCCGAGGGCCGTGCCCACGGCGCGGACCTCGTCCTTGAACAACTCGCGCAGCGGCTCCAGCAGCTTCAGCTTCATGCGCTCGGGCAGTCCGCCGACGTTGTGGTGGCTCTTGATCAGCGCCGCGGGATTGTTGCCGATGGCCACGCTCTCGATGACGTCGGGATAGAGGGTGCCCTGCGCAAGAAAATCGGCGTGGCCGATGGACTTGAGCGATTTCTCGAAGACCTCGACGAAGGTGACGCCGATGATCTTGCGCTTCTTCTCCGGGTCCTCGATCCCCTTCAGGCGGCGCAGGAAGAGCCGCGAGGCGTCGACGACGCGCAGGTCGATCTTGAAATGGCGCGCATAGAGCGACTCGACCGCCTCGCGCTCGCCCTTGCGCAGGAGGCCATTGTCGACAAAGACGCAGGTCAGCTGGCGGCCGACCGCGCGGTGTATCAGCGCGGCGGCGACAGACGAATCGACGCCTCCGGAGAGGCCGAGAATGACGCGGGACTTGCCCACCTTGGCGCGGATCTCCGCGATGGCGTGCTTGATGTAGTCGCGGGTCGTCCAGTCCTGGGCCGCGCCGCAGACGCCGACGAGGAAGTTGCGGATGACGTCGACGCCCCGCTCGGTGTGAAAGACCTCGGGGTGAAACTGGATGCCGTAGAAGTTGCGCTTGCGGTCCTCGATCACCGCAAACTCGGAGTTGTCGGTCGTGCCGATGGCCGAGAAGCCGGGCGGCAGCTTGATGAGGCGGTCGCCATGGGAATTCCAGACCTTGAGGCGGCGCGGCAGCTTCGCAAAGAGCCGGCCCGGCTTCGCGATGGTCAGGACCCCGTGCCCGTATTCGCGATGATCGCTCTTGGAGACGCGTCCGCCGAGCAGGTGCCCCATCAGCTGGATGCCGTAGCAAATGCCGAGCACGGGCACGCCGAGTTCGAACAAACCGCGGTCGGGAATCGGCGCCTCCTTCGAGAAGACACTGCTCGGGCCTCCGGACAGGATGATGCCGATGACTCCATCGGCCTTCAGCTGCGACGCCGGCGTCGAATAGTGGTAGATCTTCGAATAGACCTGGCACTCGCGGATGCGACGCGCGATGACCTGCGTATACTGGGAACCGAAGTCGAGGACGGCAATCGTCTGAGCCATAGGAAAAGAGAGCGGGCGCACCCGCAGGAATCAAGCGAGGAGAAGGGGAAACTGCGTCCGACGAAAAGACGGATCGCGATCAAAAACGCAGCCGCCCGTTCTCGTGGCCGCAGCGCGGACAAACCCCGGTGTCCGTGTGCCCGGGGTGGGCGAAAACGTGATCGCAGCGGATGCAGTGGAACGACGTGTGGCGACGTTCGACTTCGAAGCGCGCGTGATCGCGCCGGTCATAGTAGATCCAAAGGCCAAGAAAGACCGCGGCAACCGCCAGCGAGAAGATCAAGGCACCTGTGGGGAGATCGAACACGCGAAGGACGATGATTCGGCCGAAGGCGAAGGCAACGCGCCGTCACGACAAAAAAAGGCGCGCCGGACGGAGCCGGCGCGCCTTTGGACAAAGACAGGAGGCGGAATCAGGCCTGCTTTCCGCCCTCGGCCGGAGCCGATTCGGCGGCGGGAGCGGAGGCCGGAGCCTCTTCGGCCGGAGCTGCAGCCTTCTTCGAGGGCTTGCGGCCCTTGGCAGCTCCCTTCTTCCGGGACTTCTTGTAACCCGGGTCATCGGCCTTCACGAACTCGATCAGGGCCATTTCGGCGGCGTCGCCGCGGCGCTGGGCGCCGAGCTTGTAGATGCGGGTGTAGCCGCCCGGGCGGTTGGCGAATTCCTTGACCTTCTCGTCGAAGAGCAGGTCGATCGCCGCGGGATTGCGCACGTCGCGCAGCGCAAGGCGACGCAGGTGGAGGGCGTCCTTCTTGTCGGTTTTGGCGGAGGCCTTCTTGGCCTTGGTGACGACCTTCTCGACAAACGGACGCAAGGCCTTGGCCTTGGTCAGCGTGGTCTTGATACGACCGTGCGTGATGAGGCCGACAGCCAGATTGGAGAGCATCGCCTTGCGGTGCTCGCGGGTGACGCCCAGGGAGGCGCGGTGTTTGTTGTGACGCATTGTGGTGGTTTCTTTGGATTAGGGTTCCCGATCGGCGATCCGGTCGCAGCGTGGGGCGACGGCGGACGGCGCGAGAACCAAGGGGAGAATGAAGAGATTTCCGAAGTTCCCGCGCCACCGCCCCTCCGGCATCCGGAGAAGGACGTTCTCCGGAATCAGATGGGGATCAGCGGCGCCGGAACTTCACGAAAGGATCGAACCTTGCCGGCGGCTGACGCTCAAAGCTCCTTCTTCGCGTCGAGGAGACGCTCGTCGAACTTCATGCCAAGCGAAAGGCCGAGAGCCTCGAGCTTGTCCTTGATTTCGTTGAGCGACTTCTTGCCGAAGTTGCGGTACTTGAGCATTTCCTGCTCGGTCTTCATCGCGAGTTCGCCAACGGTGGTGATGTTCGCGTTGTTGAGGCAGTTGGCGGCGCGGACGGAGAGTTCGATCTCGTTGACCGACATGTTGAGCAGCTTGCGGAGCTTGTTCTGCTCCTCGCTGACCTCGCTCTGCTGGCTCTCGAACTCGTAGGCCTCGTCGCTGACGCGGTCGAAGACATCGAGGTGGTGCTTGAGGATCGAGGAAGCCTGCTTGAGAGCATCGTCGGGAGTGATGCGGCCATCCGTCCAAACCTCGAGGATGAGCTTGTCGTAGTCGGTGATCTGGCCGACGCGGGTGGCCTCCACGGCGTACTTCACGAGCTTGACCGGAGAGAAGAGCGAGTCGATCGGGATGACGCCGATCGCCTGGTCTTCCTTCTTGTTGAGCTCGCCCGGGCAGTAGCCGCGGCCGGTCTTGATCTCGATCTCGGCCTCGAACGTGCGGGACTTGTCGAGAGTGCAGATGACCTGGTCGGGATTGACGATCGTGATGTTGGCGTCGGGCTGGATGTCGGCCGCGGTGACGGCGCCGGCGCGGTTGACCTTGATGGAGAGCGAGACCGGCTCCCGCTTGGTGGAGACGATCAGGATCTTCTTGAGGTTGAGGACGATGTCGGTGACGTCCTCGACCACGCCATCGATGCTTTGGAACTCGTGGTTCACTCCCTCGATCTTGATCGAGGAGATGGCCGCGCCTTCGATGGAGCTGAGGAGGACGCGACGGAGGGAGTTGCCGATGGTGTGACCGTAGCCGGCCTCGAAGGGCTCGGCGATGAACTTGCCGTAGGTGGAGGTGGAACCTTCCTCGACCTTCGTGAGCTTGTTGGGGAGTTCGAACTTACCGAGGCGTTTGGGCATGGCGGATGGGAATGTTGAGCGGAGATTTCAGTTTGGGGGCGGCTGCAAGCGCGGGTTTCAAGGCCGGCGTGCCGCCCCAACCAACAAGGAGGGCCCGGTTAGAAGCGCGAATAGAACTCGACGATCAACTGCTCGTTGATGGCCGGTTCCATTTCGTCGCGGTTGGGAAGACGGGTGACGGTGCCCTTGAATTGCTCGGCGTTGAGCGCGAGCCAGCCGGGAACGTTGCGACCGCGGCTTTCCTCGAGGTTGCGCGTGGCGATCTGGCGCGAGGTGGGCGTGTTCTTGATCTCGACCTCGTCGCCGGCCTGCACGGAGTAGGAGGCGATGTCGACCTTGTGGCCGTTGACGCGAACGTGGCCGTGGTTGACCAGCTGGCGGGCGGCGGCGCGGCTCTTGGCGAAGCCGAGCAGATACACGACGCTGTCGAGGCGGGTTTCGAGAAGTTGCAGGAAGCGCTCGCCGGTGACGCCGCGCTCGTTCTTGGCGATCTCGAAGGTGCGGCGGAACTGGCGTTCGAGCAGTCCGTACATGTAACGGAGCTTCTGCTTCTCGTTGAGGCCGACGGCGTATTCCGACAGCTTGCGGCGAAGCTTGGGACCGTGCTGGCCCGGCGGATACTGACGTTTTTCGTAGGCCTTGGTGGCACCAAAGATCGGCTGGTTGAAACGCCGGCTGATGCGGGTGGTAGGTCCGATGTAGCGAGCCATGACTTGAAAGATTGGAGGATGGAGGAGGAGTGCGGGGACGGGCGCCTCAGACGCGGCGGCGCTTGGGCGGACGGCAACCGTTGTGGGGCACCGGGGTCACGTCGACGATGGAAACGATTTCGAGGCCGATGGCCTGGAGGGCACGGATGGCGCTGTCGCGACCGAGGCCGGGACCGGAGACGCGAATGACGACGTCCTTGAGTCCGTGGGCCATGGCGTTGCGGGCGGCGTCCTGAGCGACGACCTGGGCGGCGTAGGCGGTGGACTTGCGGGAGCCGCGGAAGTTGCACTTGCCGGCGCTCGACCAGGAAATGACCTGGCCCTTCTGGTCAGTGATCGAAACGATCGTGTTGTTGAAGGAAGCCAGGATGTTGGCGATGCCCGAGGTGACGTTCTTCGAGCCCTTGGCCTTGCGGACCTTGATGGCACCGATTTCCTCCTTGAGGAGTTCCTCGGCGGTCGGCTGTTTGGCGACGCCACCGACGAGCTCGACCGGTTTCTCGGCGGCGGGAGCGGCGGCAGCATCGTCCTTGGCCGGCTTGGCGGCCTTCGGTTCGGCGGAGGGAGCGGACTTCGCCGGAGTTTCGGCGGAGGCGGCTTTCGGGGCCTTTTCTTTCTTGGGAGCGGACTTTTCTTCGGCCATGACGGTAAGGGATTATTCTTTCGCTTTGGTGACACCGACGGTGCGACGCGGGCCCTTGCGGGTGCGGGCATTGGTGCTGGTACGCTGACCGCGGACGGGGAGGCTGCGGCGGTGGCGGATGCCACGGTAGCAGCCGATCGCCTGCAGGCGCTTCAGATTGCCGGCAAGCTCGCGGCGGAGGTCGCCCTCGACCACCCACTTGTGCTCGGTGATCACCTGGAGGATCTTGTTGAGTTGCTCCTCGGTGAGGTCCTGGGCGCGCATGTCGGCCTCCAGGCCGGCCTCGGCCAGGATCTGGTCGGCACGGGCAGGCCCGATGCCGTAAATATAACGGAGGGAGTACGCGACTTTCTTTTTCGCGGGAATATCAACACCAAGGAGACGTGGCATGTGGGATCGAGTTGAGAGTTGTGAGTGGTTTGAGAAGGAAAAGTCAGGAGGCGGCGAAGATTGCCGCGAGGGAATGGACGGTCACCGGCAGGCGGGGCCGGGTGAGGACTTCCGGTCCTCGTTCTGTCGTAAGCACGGTGTGTTCGAAGTGGGCCGCCGGCGAACCGTCGGCGGTGACGATGGTCCAGCCGTCGGCGAGCGTCTTGGTGCGGTAGTTCCCAAAGTTCACCATGGGCTCGATCGCGAGGGTCATGCCGGGCTTGATGACCTCGCCGCGCCCGCGTCTGCCGAAGTTGGGAATTTGCGGTTCCTCATGCATCGAGATCCCCACCCCGTGGCCGACCATGTCGCGCACGACACTGAAGCCGTGGGATTCGACGTAGGTCTGGATGGTGTTGGAGATGTCGCCGATGCGGTTGCCGACGCGCGCTTCCTCGATGCCGAGGCGGAGGGCTTCCTCCGTGACCTGCAGGAGGCGGGCCTTGCCGGCGTCGATCGGGCCGACCGGAACCGTCATCGCGTTGTCGCCAATGTAGCCGTTGGCCTCGACGACGACGTCGAGGGAAACGATGTCGCCATCGTGCAGGACGCGACGCAGGGAACCGATGCCGTGCACCACTTCCTCGTTAACCGAAATGCAGGTGTGGGCAGGGAAGCGTCTCGAGCCATTGCGGTAGCCGTAACAGGCGCTCGCGGCGCCAAGTTCGGCGATGAAGTCCTTTCCGGCCTGGTCCAAGTCATAGGTCGTCACCCCGGGCCGGACCAACTCCTTGAGTCGGTACAGCACGGTGGCTGCGATCGCGCAGACCTCGCGCATCCGGGCGATACCTTCCTTGTTCTTGATCGGAACGGCCATCAGACGGATGAGACGGGGGCCTCGAACAAGTCGAGGCCGAGACTGCGGTAGTGTTCGACGACCGGGGACACCTCGGACAAATCCGAAGTGACGAGCGCGGCGGCAAGTTGTTCACCGCGGGCATCGAGCCATTCGTCAAACACTTTGGCTTGGAGCAACGTAGCCGGGAAGTCCGCAAGGACGAAGCCCGCATCAGGTTTGCGCGTCCAGAACCACCGACGCATCGCTGCGAGGAGGTTGTTCTCGGAGACCGGCTTGAGGTCCCGCGTCGGACGCGAAATCCCCGACCTCACCAGTTGGGTCGGAGAGACGTGCTCTAAATTCAAAGAACGGAGGGTTTCGAGCCACCCAGGGCGGTCGGAACCGAGGACCAGGATCTTCGCCTTCGCGGGGTCGCCGCGGAGGGAAAAGGTTGAGAACGTGGCGGTCCCCTCCACGGAAGTAAAGCCCAATTTAGGCGCCCTCGCTGAAGTGGCGCCACAGCCAGATCGCCAAGCCGAGCAGCAACATGCCGCCCATGAAGGCCGTCAATTTGAGCACGGCCTCCGAGCTGGCGGCCTCGCCGATCGCGGACTGCTGGGTGGTGCTGCGGGCACGGATACGACCCTTCTTGAGGAAACCGTCGTAGTGACGTTGCAGAAGGAAGGTCTCGATCTGGCGCATCGTGTCGAGAATGACACCGACGGTGATGAGCATGCCGGTTCCGCCGAAGAAGATCGCGATGCGCTGAGGAACGTTGAGCTCGAAGAGCAGCACGTCCGGCATGACGGCGATGACGGTGAGGAAGATGGCGCCGGCCAGCGTGAGCCGGGTCATGATGAAGTCGAGGAACTGGGCGGTGGGCTCGCCGGGACGGACGCCGGGGATGTAGCCGCCGTACTTCTTCAGGTCGTCCGCGATCTGGATCGGCTTGAACATGACCGATACCCAAAAGTAGCTGAAGAAGAGAATCAGGATGGCCATGCTGGCGTAGTAGATCCAGTGGCCGCGCAGCAGGTTGTTCGAGAACTCGACCAGGAACTTGAGGTCGAAGGCCGCACCGATCTGGGCGAAGATCTGCTGCGGAAAGAGCAGAATGGCGCTGGCGAAGATCACCGGCATGACGCCGGAGTAGTTGACCTTGAGCGGGAGGAAGGAGCTTTGACCGCCCATGACCTTGTTGCCCACGACGCGCTTGGCATACTGCACCGGGATCTTCCGCTGCCCCTGCACCACCATGATGATGCCCATGGTGACGACCACGAAGAGCAGGAGCATGACGATCGCCTGGGGAACGCCGAGCGTCTGGACGCCGATCGGGGCGAAGAACAGCTGGTAGGTCGCGGCGGCCGCGCCAGGGAGGTCGGAAAGGATACCGATGGTGATGAGCAGGGAAACGCCGTTGCCGATGCCCCGCTGCGTGATCTGCTCGCCAAGCCACATGAGCAGCATGCAACCGGCGGTCATGATGATCACCGAGGTAATCAGGAACCACGTCTTGCTCACGATCACGATGTCACCGTACAGGTTGACGTCGTAGCCGGGGAAAAGGCGGTCCGGGTTCTCCAGCGCGAGGATCAGCAGCGTGCCCTGCACGAGGCAGATCAGCACCGTTGCGTAGCGCGTGTATTGGGTAAGCTTCTGGCGTCCGACATCGCCCTCTTGCTGGAGGCGGCTCAGAAACGGCACGACCGCCGTCATCAGCTGAAAGATGATCGAGGCGCTGATGTAGGGCATGATGCCCAGGGCGCCGATGGCTCCCTTCACCAGCGCGCCGCCCGTGAACATGTTGTAGAGTCCAACGAGCGCACCACCACCGGCGGCGGTCTGGTCCGCAAAAAACGCCTGCAAGGGCTTCGGATCGAGACCGGGGAGCGGGATGATGGCGGCGACGCGAGCGATGAAGAGAAGCGACAGCGTATAGAAGATACGCTGCCTGAGCTCAGGGATCTTCAACGAGTTCGTGAAAGCGGAGAGCACGGGTCTTGGAAATTTCGAGGGTGAAAGGGCGGACGCGGTCGCGGGCGGAAGTCAGGGCCGTGGAGGGCGCCGGGAGGTCGTTTCCGGCGCGGCCTCCATGGCAACCTCAGGCAATGATCGCCTGGCCACCGGCCTTCTCGATCTTGGCCTTGGCCGATTCCGAGAACTTGCTGGCGGTAACCTTGAGAGCCCGGCTGATTTCGCCGTCGCCCAGCACCTTGACGAAAGCCTCATCCTTGCGGATGAGACCGGCCTCGGCCAGGACCGCGGCGTTCACTTCGGTGACCGAGTCGGCAAGGCGGGCGAGATCGCCCACATTGACCACGACGGGCTCGACACGAAAGGCCGCCTGGTTGAAGCCGCGGTGGGGCAGCTTGCGGTATAGGGGCATCTGACCGCCTTCGAAACCGGGGCGGATGCTTCCGCCGGAACGGGCGGTCTGGCCCTTGCCACCGCGGCCGGAGGTCTTGCCGTGACCGGAGCCTTCGCCGCAGCCGACGCGCTTTTTGCGGTGCACGGCACCGGGGACGTTCTTGAGTTCGTGAAGTTTCATGGGAGTTCCTTAATGAGAACGCCCCGGCCGCAATCGGCGGCCGGGACTCGGAGGGAAGCAGATTCGCTCAGGACGTCTTGCGGACGAGGGAAATGTCCTCGGAGAGGCGCAGCTTGCGAAGTGCGGCGACGGTGGCCTGCACCACGGCGATGTGGTTGCTGGACCCCATCGACTTGGTGAGCACGTTCTTGATGCCCGCGGCCTCGAGGACGGCTCGGACGCCGCCGCCGGCGATAAGGCCGGTACCGGGCGAGGCCGGTTTGAGCAGCACGCGCCCACCATCGTACACGCCCAGCACGTCATGGGGGATCGTGTCACCCTTGAGCTTCACGTGGACCATGCGCTTCTTGGCGTGTTCGGTGCCCTTCTTGATGGCGTCCGGAACCTCGTTCGCCTTGCCGAGGCCGACACCGATGTTGCCCTTGCGGTCGCCGACGACGGCAAGCGCGGAGAAGCTGAAGCGGCGACCGCCCTTGACGACCTTGGCGCAGCGGTTGATGAAGACGACCTTTTCGACCATCTCAGGCGCCCCGTCGGCCGGAGCGGCGTCACGGCGGTTGTCGCGGCGGGAGGAGTAATTGGCTTGGCTCATGGACTTAGAATTGGAGACCGCCCTCGCGCGCAGCGTCGGCGAACACTTTGACTTTCCCGTGGTAACGCGCGCCATTGCGGTCGAAGACCACGGCGGTGATGCCGGCGGCCTTCGCCTTGGCGGCAAAGGCATCGCCGAGCGCCTTCGCTCCCGCGAGATTGGCGGCGAGCTTTTGCTTGCGGAGTTCGGCGTCGAGGCTGGAGAGGAAGGCGAGCGTGGTGCCGGTCGTATCGTCGATGGCCTGGGCGTAGATGTGCTTCGAGGAGAACTTTACGCTGAGGCGCGGACGGGCGGCGGTGCCGGTCACCTTCTTGCGAATGCGCCATTTGCGCTTCTGGAGAAGATTGGCTTTGTAAATGGTATTCATGGCGATGGAGCCCTTGTCTGATTGATTCTGGTGGCTTAGGCGACGGTCTTGCCTTCCTTGCGGCGGACGCGCTCACCCACGATGCGCACACCCTTGCCCTTGTAAGGCTCGGGCGGATAAAAGGCGCGGATGTCAGCGGCGACCGCCCCCACCAGCTGCTTGTCGGCACCCTCGATCTTGACCTTGGTCTGATCGGTGACGGTGAGTTTGATGCCCTCCGGAATGTCGAAGAGAATCGGGTGGGAATAGCCCAAAGCGAGGTCGAGCTGCTTGCCCTTGAGGTTGGCCTTGAAACCAACGCCCTGGATCTCGAGCTCCTTCATGTAGCCCTCCGAGACCCCCTTGACCATGCCGGCGATCACCGAACGAACGGTGCCGTACATGGCGCGGGCGAAGCGGCTGGTGTCCTTGGACGGGGAGACCGTGAGCTTCTTGTCGGCGAAGGAAATGTTCACGACCGGGGCAAAGGTCTTGGAGACCTTGCCCTTGGGGCCTTCGACGGAAACGGTGCTGCCCTTGACGTCGACCTTGACCTTGTCGGGAACGGGAACGGGAAGTTTGCCAATACGACTCATGGTGGACGACGTGCTTACCAAACGTTGCAGAGGAGTTCGCCCCCCGCCTTGTTGCGGCGGCAATCCTGGTCCTTCATGAGGCCCCGGGAGGTCGAGAGAATGCTGATGCCGAGGCCGTTCAAAACGCGCGGGATCTCGGAGTAGCTGTAATAAAGGCGGCGGCCAGGGGTGGAAACCCGCTTGAGCCCGGTGATGGCGGGCGTGCCGTCGACGTACTTCATTTTGACGATGAGGGTCTTGTGGCCCTTGGCATCGACGCCTTGGGATGAGTCGGCCACATAGCCTTCGGATTTGAGGATCGCCGCGAGGCTCTCCTTGAGGCGTGAGTGCGGGATGACGCACTCGTCAAGACGCGCTTTGCTCGCATTGCGGAGCCGCGTGAGGAAGTCCGAGATCGGATCAGTCATGGATGGATGTTGTTGGGAGGAGGCCCGGACGGATCATATCCGTTGCGCCGAAGCGCATGCACTTCCGTCGGGCAAAGGAGGTTACCAGGACGACTTGATGACGCCCGGGATCTTGCCGGCGAGGGCGAGTTCGCGGAACTGGATGCGGGAAACGCCGAACTTGCCGATGAAGGCACGGGGACGACCGCTGAGGGAGCAGCGGTTGCGGACGCGCACCTTCGAGGAATTACGGGGAAGCTTCTGGAGCTTTTTCTGGGCGGCGAAAAATTCCTCGTCGCCGGTGGCGGGGTTGGCAAGGGTCGCCTTGAGTTCGGCGCGCTTGGCCGCGTATTTGGCGGACAGCTTCTTGCGCTTCTCGTTGCGGTTGATGGAAGAGGTCTTCGGCATGGCGGGCGGGTGTTAGATCAAGCGGCGTTGGACTTGGCGGCGGCCGATTCGCTGCGGCGGAACGGCATGCCGAGCAGCCGGAGGAGTTCGCGCGCTTCGTCGTCGGTCTTCGCGGTCGTGACGATGGTGACGTCGAGTCCCATGGTCTTCTTCACGCTTTCCACGGTGATTTCCGGGAAGATGGTGAAGTCGGCGACGCCCAGGTTGTAGTTGCCCTGGCCATCGAGCTTCGAGGAGATGCCGCGGAAGTCGCGGATGGTCGGAAGGGCGACGGCAATCAGGCGGTAAAGGAAATCCCACATGGCGTCGCCGCGAAGGGTGACGTGCGCGCCAACCACCTGTCCCTGGCGCAGCTTGAAATTCGAGATGGCCTTCTTCGACTTCGAGAGCACCGGTTTCTGACCGGCAATGGCCCCGAGGTCGCGGGCGATGTCGGCGATCTGGTTCTTGTCGGCCTCGGAATCGATCCCGGTGTTCAGGGTGACCTTGGAGATCTTGGGCACCTGATGGGTGTTCTTGTAGCCGCGGCTCTGCACCAAGGCGGGGACAACCTGCTCGGCGTAGACCTTTTTGAGAGTGGGAGTGTAGGAGCTGCTCATGGATCGGGGCCACCGGATTTCCGACCCGGCGGCATGAAGGAGAATGGAAAGAGAAAAGAGGATCAGTAACGCAGGCCGGGCTTGGCGATGGCAAGCGCGGACTTGTTCGGGTCCGAAAGTCAGGCCGTGGCGGCCGCCGGCCGCTTCTTCGAGGCGTCGTAGCGGGACTTGAGCATGAGGTTGGAGAGGTGCACCGAGCCCTCGCGTTCCACGATGGCCCCGTTGGGGTTCTCCTGGGATTTTTTCTGGTGGCGCTTGATCATGGCCACACCTTCGATGCGGGCGCGCTGCTTGGAGGCGAGCACCTCGAGGATCTTGCCGGACTTGCCCTTGTGGGCACCAGCGATGACGACGACTTCGTCGCCGCGTTTGACGTGGAACTTCTGCATGTTAAAGGACCTCCGGAGCGAGCGAAATGATCTTCATGTAGTTCTTCGCACGCAGTTCGCGTGCGACGGGCCCGAAGATGCGGGTGCCCTTGGGATTGCCATCCGCGCCGATGATTACGATGGCGTTGCTGTCGAAGCGCAGGTAGCTGCCATCCGCGCGGCGGACGGGAGCCTTCGTGCGAACCACGACGGCCTTGGCGACCTCGCCCTTCTTCACGGACGCGTCTGTGGCGCTGTCCTTGATGTGGACGGTGATGATGTCACCGACGCCTGCGCTGTCGGTGTTCTGACCTTTCTTGGAGATCATCGCGGCCCGGCGGGCGCCGGTGTTGTCGGCGACTTCGAGAATGGAACGGAGTTGGATCATGACATGCCTCCTGAATGGGTGGGTTTCGGCGCTCAGGCCTTGGTGGTCTTGGTGGGCACGGTCGCGGCCACGTCGGACTCGGAGATCGCCTCGCCGTTGGCGGCGATGGCGCGTTCGATCACGGAGACAACGCGCCAGCGCTTCAGGCGGCTGATCGGACGGGTTTCCATGACCTCGACTTTGTCGCCGATCTGGGTCTCGTTCTTCTCGTCGTGCACGTGCAGGACGGTCTGGCGGTTGATCACCTTCTTGTAGCGCGGATGCGGAACCTTGAAGGGAATGGTGACCTTGACGGACTTGTCGCCGGAACGGCTGGTGACGAAGCCGACGAGGGTTTTGCGCGTGTTGCGGGTCTCAGTGGACATGACGGACAGTGTTGAAAGGTAGGGAGTGCGGAACGCGGCCCGGTCTTGCCTGGGGCGACGGGCGCCCCGGACCGGCGGGAGGATCAGGCGGCGACCTTCTTCTGGCGGAGGACGGTTTCGAGACAGGCGATCTCCTTGCGGAGCGAGCGCAGCTCGTGGGTCTTCTCGACCTGTCCGGTCTGCTTGCGCAGGCGGAGCTGGACGAGTTGATCGCGGGTGCTGCGGAGACGGCTTTCGATCTCCGCAGGGGAAAGTTCACGAATTTCTTTGTTCTTCATAAGCGGTCGGTACGCGGGATCGATCAGGCCACACCACCCTCGCGGGTGATGAATCGGCAACGGAAGGGAAGCTTGGCATCGGCCAGACGGAAGGCCTCCTTCGCAATGGTCGCCGGGACGCCGGCGAGCTCGAAGAGAACCGCGCCGGGCTTGATCTGGGCGACGTAGTACTCAACCGGACCTTTGCCGGAGCCCATGCGGACTTCGGCGGGTTTCTTGGTGATGGGCTTGTGCGGGAAAACGCGGATCCAGAGTTTGCCCTTGCGTTTCAGGTGGCGCGAGATGGTGACGCGGGCGGCCTCGATCTGGCGACCGGTCATCGGACCGCGGGTGAGCGACTGGAGACCGAATTCGCCGAACGCGAGGGTGTTGCCGCGCTTGGCATTACCCTTGCGGGAGCCTTTCTGCGATTTGCGGTATTTGGTGCGGGCGGGTGCTAGAGCCATGGAACGAGCAATGTTAGAATTGGGATTTCAGATCCGCAGGCGCATCGACGGGGATGCGGCGACTTCAGTTGTTGTCGGCTTCCTTTTTGCAGATCCAGACCTTGACTCCGATCTTGCCGAAGAGCGTGCGCGCCTCGAAGAAACCGTAGTCGATGTTTTCGCGGAGGGTGTGCAGCGGCACGCGGCCCTTGCGCTGCCATTCGCGGCGGGCGATGTCGGCGCCACCGAGACGGCCGGAGCATTGGATACGGATGCCCTCGGCGCCGAGCGCCATGGCCATTTCCACGGCCTTCTTCATGGCGCGGCGGAAGGCGATGCGGCGCTCGAGTTGGAGCGCGACATTCTCGGCGACCAGCTGGGCTTCGATCTCAGGCTTCTTCACCTCCTGGATGTCGAGGAGGATCTCCTTGCCGGTGAGCTTGGCCAGCTCCTCCTTGATCTTCTCGATTTCCTGCCCCTTGCGACCGATGACGATGCCGGGGCGGGCGGTGTAGATCTTGACGCGAACGCGGTTGCTGGCGCGTTCGATGAAAATGCGCGGGACGGAGGCCTGCTTGAGCTTCTCCATCAGCTTTTCGCGGATGATCTGGTCCTCGAGGAGCAGCTTGGGGAAGTCGCGCTTGGTCGCGTACCAGCGGGACTGCCAGTTGCGGCGGACGGCGAGGCGGAAGCCGGTCGGGTTGGTCTTTTGGCCCATGGTGGTAAATCAGTTGGAGTTGCCGTCCGACAGGACGATGCGGATGTGCGACATCTTCTTACGGCGAGGCATGGCCGTGCCGCGGGCGCCGGGCTTGAAGCGCTTCAGGACCGGGCCCATTTCGACGACCGCGGATTTGACCACGAGGCTGTCGGCCGAGAGGTTGTTGTTGTTCTCGGCATTCGCGATCGCGGACTTGAGCGTCTTGGCGATGAGCTGGGCGGACTTGCGCGGGATGATCGAGAGCAAGTCGACGGCTTCGGGGGCCTTGCGGCCTTGGATGGTGCGCGCCACTTCACGCACCTTCTTGGGTGACATGCGGGCGTAGCGGGTGAGGGCTTGGACTTCCATGTTGTGTGTTGATTCCTCGGGGAGGCGACAGCAGCGGCGGGAGATCCGCCGCCCTGCCCTTTCGATGACGGTTGAACGGTGGGTTGGGCGTTAGATTTCCTTGCGGGTCATGCCGCCGTGCGCCTTGAAGACGCGCGTCGGAGCGAACTCGCCGAGCTTGTGACCGACCATGTTCTCGGTGACGTACACGGCCACGAAAGCCTTGCCGTTGTGAACATTGAAGGTGTGACCGATGAAATCCGGCGTGATGGTGGAACGACGGGACCAGGTCTGGATGGGCTTGCGGCTGCCGCCTCCCTTGGCCGCCTTCTCGATTTTTTCGAGAAGGTGGTAGTCGACGAAGAAGCCTTTCTTGATGGAACGGGCCATGGTGGGAAATCGATGGGATTACTTCTTGCCGCGCGGCGGACGACCGTTGTGGCGGGTGAGGATGAGACTGTTCGACGGTTTGGCGCGGCGCCGGGTCGGGAAGCCCTTGGCCAGCTGGCCCCAAGGCGACACGAGGTGCTGACGGCCGCCACCGCCCTTGGACTTGCCCTGACCGCCTCCGTTCGGGTGATCGACGGGGTTCATGGCGACACCGCGGGAGCGCGGACGCTTGCCAAGCCAGCGGTTGCGACCGGCCTTGCCGAGGGACTGGTTGTTATGATCGCCGTTGCCGACCTCGCCGATCGTTGCGCGGCAATTGGCATTCACCAGGCGGATTTCGCCGGAAGGCATTTTGAGCTGAGCCTTGCCATGATCGACGGCGACGAGCTCGATGGAGGTACCCGCGCTGCGGCCCATCTGGGCGCCACGTCCGGGGATCAACTCAACGCAGTGCAGCTTGGTTGACGGCGGGATCAAAGACAGGGGGAAATTGTTCCCGACAAGGAAATCGTTGGTGGTGGCCCGGTCAGAAGCGACGATGGTCGTACCCACCTTCAGGCCCTGCGGCGCGATGATGTAGCGCTTGTCGCCATCGGGATACTGCACCAACGCGATGTGGGCGGAACGATTGGGATCGTACTCCAAGGCAATCACCTTCGCCGGTTGATCGAGGCGATCGGCGCGCTTGAAATCGATGACGCGATAGAGGCGCTTGTGACCTCCGCCGCGACGGCGCGAAGTGATGCGACCGTAGACGTTGCGACCGCCCGTCTTGGGTTTCGGCTCGGTCAGCGCGCGCTCTGGACGCTTCTTGGCGAGCTCGGGCGTACGGTTGAGATGGGTGTAGCGCTGGGACGGAGTCAGCGGCCTAGAGAGTTTGAGTGCCATGGGATGTTTTCTCCTGGGGGCGCGTCGGTCAGACGAGCTCGATCTTGTCGCCGGCCTTGAGGGTCACGACGGCTTTCTTGAAGTCGGAGGCCTTGCTGGGGCGTCCGGTGCGGCTGCGCTTGTTCTTTCCGCGAATGTGCTGAACATTCACCCGCTTGACGGTCACCTTGAAGGAGCTCTCGACCGCACGGGCGATGGCTGCCTTGGTGGCATCCGGAAACACCTCGAACGTGTATTGGCCGAGTTCAGAGGAGAGCTTGTTGGCTTTCTCGGTGAGGCGGACCAGCTTGAGGACTTTGTCGGCTTGCATTAGTTCTTTCCTCCGTTGACGCGGGCGATGATTTGCTCGAGCGCGCGGGTGCTGACGACGATCCGGCGGTACTGGGCAAGATCGACCGTGTTGAGCTTCGCGGCCTCCTGGAGAGAAACGCGTTCGATGTTGCGGATGGCCTTGGTGGTCTCGGCGCTGAAGGGCGCGTCGACGAGGAGGACCTTGCCCTTGGGGGCGATCCGACTGACGATCTGGTTCGCAACCTTGGTCTTGGCGACCTTGGCATCGAATTCCTCGATGACGGCAATATCGCCGGCGGAGGCGCGGTCGAAGAGCGCGCGGCTGAAGGCGAGGGCCTTCACCTTGGCGTTGATCTTCTTCGAATAGTCGCGCGGCTTCGGACCGAAGACGACACCGCCACCCACCCAAAGGGGCGAGCGGGTCGAACCGGCGCGGGCGCGACCGGTGCCCTTTTGCCGCCACGGCTTCTTGCCGCCGCCGCGGACTTCTCCGCGGGTCTTGGTGGAATGAGTGCCGAGCCGGTTGTTGGCGTTGATGGCAACGATGACTTCCTTGACGGCCTGAAGGCCGCGATCGCCCTCGAAGGTGGGAAGACCGTCGAAATCCTGTTCGCGGCTGCTGGTTCCGTCGGAACTGAAAACGGTGAGTTTCATGTCTGCGTGTCCTCTGGGTTAGGCGTTCTTGGGCTGGCCCTTGATCGCGGTGCGGACGATGACGTCGTCGCCGTTCGCGCCCGGGATGGCACCCTTTACGAGGAGGAGGTTCTTCTCGGCGATGATCTTGACGATGCTGAGATTCTGCATCGTGCGGCGGACCTGGCCCATGTGACCGGGCATCGCCTGGTTCTTCCAGACGCGACCGGGCGTCTGACGCATGCCGATTGAGCCGATGCGGCGGTGGAACATGGAGCCGTGGGAGGCCGGTCCACCCGCGACGCGAAAGCGCTTCACGACGCCTTGGAAACCTTTGCCCTTGGTCACGCCGATGACATCGACGAGCTGGCCTTCCTTGAAGGCTTCGACGGTGATAACCTCGCCGAGCTTCGCGGACGGCGCTTCCGCAAGGCGGACTTCGCTGAGCACGCGCGGCGCGGCGTCGAGGCCGGCCTTTTTCGCATGATGCTGCTCCGCCTTGGAGGCGTTCTTCGACTTCTGCTTGGAGAAGCCGAGCTGGACGGCGTTGTAGCCGTCGTTTTCGACGGTCTTGACCTGGACCACTGCGCAGGGTCCGGCTTCGACCACGGTGACCGGGACCAGGACGTTTTGAGCGTCGTAGACCTGGGTCATGCCGAGTTTTTTACCGATAAGTGTACTGATCATGGGCTAAGCGGTAGGTGGAGGTTTCCGTTTCGTGGGACCTACATTAGCGATTCCGGAGGTGAGGCCCGCCGGAAGAGCCGCTAAACTGTTGGTGAAACTGTGTTGGACTGGGCCGGAGAGCTCAGACGTTGATGGTGATGTCCACGCCGGACGGAAGATTGAGCTTCTTCAGCTCGTCGACGGTCTGGGCGGTGGGTTCTATGATATCGATGAGCCGCTTGTGGGTGCGGGTCTCGAACTGCTCCATGGACTTCTTGTCGACGTGCGGGGAGCGGTTGACGGAAAGCTTCTCGATGCGGGTGGGCAGCGGGATGGGACCGGAGACCCGGGCGCCGGAGCGCTTGGCGGTCTCGACGATCTCCAAGGCGGACTGGTCGATGACTCGATAGTCGAAGCCCTGAAGCTTGATGCGAATGCGTTGGCCTTTCATGCGGGACAAAGAACGAGGATTTAGGAGCGGGCGGGAGCCTTCGTCGAACTCTCGACGATTTTGGCGAGGAGCGAGTTCGGAACCTGCTCGAAGTGCGAGGGCGTGATGGAGGCGCTTGCGCGTCCCTTGGAGAGGGAGCGGATGTCCGTGACGTAGCCGAAGAGCGTCTCGAGAGGAACGTGGGCGGTCACGATGCAGGCGCCGGCCTTGTTCTCCATGCCCTGAATCGCGCCACGGCGGCGGTTGATATCGCCCATGAGATCGCCCTGGAATTCCTCCGGGGTGGTCACCTCGACACCCATGATGGGCTCGAGCAGGATGGGCTGGGCGGCTTTCATCGCTTCCTTGAAGGCGAAGATGCCGGCCATCTTGAAGGCGATTTCCGACGAGTCGACGGGGTGGAAGGAGCCGTCAACAATACGGATCTTCGCGTCCACGACAGGATAGCCCGCGACCACGCCGTTGTTGCAGCCCTCGAGAATTCCCTCGGTGGCCGGCTTGATGAATTCCTTCGGAATGACGCCGCCAACAATCTCGTTGAGGACCTCGATACCTTTGCCCTTTTCGTTGGGTTCGATTTTGACCACGACGTGGCCGTACTGACCTTTGCCACCGGTCTGGCGGATGAACTTACCTTCGCCGGAGGCGTTGCCGAGGATCGTCTCGCGGTACGCGATCTGCGGCTTGCCCGAGGTCGCCTCGACCTTGAACTCGCGCTTCATGCGGTCGATGATGATCTCAAGATGGAGTTCGCCCATGCCGGCGAGAATGGTCTGGCCGGTGTCCTGATCGGTCTTGACCTTGAGAGTCGGATCTTCGGCCACCAGACGTTGAAGAGCGTTGCTGAGCTTCTCCTGATCGCTCTTCGAGTTCGGCTCGATGGACATCGCGATGACCGGCTCGGGGAAGGACGGGGGCTCGAGACGGATGTCGGCGTCCTCGTGGCACAGAGTGTCGCCCGTGATCACGTCCTTGACACCGACGAGGGCGCAAATGTCGCCGGAGTACGCGGCGTCAATTTCCTCGCGATCCATCGCACGCATCAACACAAGGCGGGAAACGCGCTCGGAGCGGCGGGTGCGGGGATTGAAGAGGGACATGCCCTTCTGGAGCGTACCGGTGTAGACGCGGTAGAACACCAGCTTGCCGACGAACGGGTCGGTCCAGAGCTTGAAGGCGAGACCGGCAAGCTTGGCGCTGTCGTCCGGCAGGATGCCGACCTCCGCCCCGTCGCTGTTCTGTCCCTTCATCGGAGGGAGTTCGAGCGGGTTTGGCAGGTAATTGACCACGCAATCGAGCAGGCGCTGCACGCCCTTCTTCTTGAAAGCGGAGCCCGGGACGACCCCCGTGAACTTCATCGAGACGGTCGCCTTGCGGATCGCGATGAGCAGTTCGTCCGCCGTGATGGGCTCGCCGGCCAGGTACTTCTCGGCCAGGGTGTCGTCGAAATCGGAGGCGGCCTCGATCAGCTTCTCGCGGTACTCCTTCGCCATGTCGGCCATGTCGGCCGGGATCGGATGGCGGACCGGCTCGAGATCCATGTTGGCAGGATCCTCGAAAATGTAGGCAACTTCGTGGACCAGATCGACCAGACCCGTGAAGTCGTCCTCCTTGCCGATCGGCAGGAAGAGGGCGTGGGCGTTGGCCTTGAGCTTGTCGCGCATCTCCTGGATCGCGCGATAGAAGTCGGCGCCCACGCGGTCCATCTTGTTGATGAAGGCGATGCGGGGAACCCCGTACTTGTTGGCCTGGCGCCAGACGGTTTCCGACTGCGGCTGCACACCGGCGACGGCGCAGAACACGGCAATGGCGCCGTCGAGCACGCGCATGGAGCGCTCGACCTCGGCGGTGAAATCGACGTGCCCGGGCGTATCAATGATATTGATACGCTGCTTGATGCCCTTCCACGGCCCGCAGGACGCGTTCCAGGCGCAGGAGATGGCGGCGGCGGTGATGGTGATGCCGCGCTCGCGCTCCTGCTCCATCCAGTCGGTCACGGCGGTGCCCTCGTGCACCTCGCCCATCTTGTGGACGGCGCCCGAGTAGAAAAGGATGCGTTCGCTGGTGGTCGTCTTGCCGGCGTCGATGTGCGCGGCAATGCCGATGTTGCGCGTCCACTCCAGCGGGAACGGGCGGGCCTTGGCGTTGACCTTGGAGATCTTCGCCTTGTCGGTGACGATGGTGATGGTGGGAGCGTCGGTGGACATGGGACCTTACCAGCGGAGGTGGGCGAAGGCGCGGTTGGCCTGGGCCATCTTATGAGTGTCTTCCTTCTTCTTCACGACGCTGCCGGTGTTGTTGTAGGCGTCGATGATCTCGGCGGCGAGGGCGTCCCTCATCGGGGTGCCCTTGCGCTGGCTGGCGGCACTGACAATCCACCGGAGGGCCAGGCTCTCCTGACGTTCGTAGGAAATCTCCACCGGCACCTGGTAGGTGGCGCCGCCGACACGACGGCTCTTCACCTCGAGGCGGGGGCGCGCGTTTTCGAGCGCACCGATCAAGAGGTCCACCGGATCGCCCTTTTCGAGCTTCTCGGAAACCTTCTCGAACGCGCCATAAACCACGCGCTCGGCCAGGTTCTTCTTTCCGCTCTTCATGATGACGTTGACCAGATGGGCAACGAGGGGGCTGTTGTAGCGAACGTCGGGATCGACGTGACGTTTTTCGGCTCTGTGACGGCGTGACATGGGCGGAAATCGATTAGGTGCTTACTTCTTGGCGGCCTTCGGGCGCTTGACGCCGTACTTGGAGCGACTGCGGCGACGTTTCTCGACGCCGGTGGCGTCGAGCGTGCCACGAACGATGTGGTAGCGAACGCCGGGAAGGTCCTTCACGCGGCCGCCGCGCACGAGCACGATGGAGTGCTCCTGCAGATTGTGACCTTCGTCCGGAATGTACGAAATCACTTCGTTGCCGTTGGTCAGACGGACCTTTGCGACCTTGCGAATGGCCGAGTTGGGCTTCTTCGGGGTGCGGGTCATGACCTGCACGCAGACGCCGCGGCGGAAAGGGTTGCCAGAGAGCGCCGGCGACTTGGACTTCGCCTTGATTTGGCGGCGTCCCTTGCGCACGAGTTGGTTGATGGTCGGCATACGAGGAAAAGGATGAGAATATGGGAAAAGAGGAGAAACGTGAGGAACGGCGAAAACCTCGGCAAGAACTTTCTGGCGAAAAGATCGCCGTCCGTGATTCCCGGCCTCAAAGACCAGCCATCACGCAGTCGTCATTCGGGTTCGTCGCGATCGTCAGGGACCGCCTCGACGAAGAACGCGGAGCGTGCGTAGAGGCGCTTCGATGACAAGTGCAAAGGCAGGCAGGTGCACAAAACGGGCTGGCGACAAACGGCCAAAAAAAATCGCCCGGCCACGAGGGCCGGGCGATCAATGACGAGGAGCTAAGCTCAACTTCGTCATTTTGGCGGGAGGAACTGCAACCTCGCGGAACGCGGGCCCATTGACAAGCGAGAGTTATTCACAACTCATTCACAAAGCCTCGTCCAATGCAGCGTCGGCGTCAGGGCTGTTGCCCCAGTTGCTGCTTCAAGGCCTGAAACCGGACGCCTTGTTCGCTCGACGTTGCACCGCGCATGCCGAGATCGACAAGTTGCCGGGCTTCGTCGGGATAGCCGTGGTTCGCGCACAGCAAGGCCGCCTTGTAGATCAACGCGGATCGCCTGGGAAAAGTATTCACGCCCTCTACGAGCATCCGCAGGTCCTCTTTGGCCGGCGCCTGGGCAGAGGCCAGCAGGGCATCGGCCGCCAGCTCGTACAAAGCGGGCATGGGCGGCGGCAGAGTCCGCCCTTTTCGCAAGGGTTCGAGCACCGCGTCCGTTTGCGCCGGCGACAAACGGTCGTCGTCAGCAGCCGGAGCCTGTGCCGCCTCGGCGAAGCGAAGCCGGCCAAGCTCCAAATATACCCTCGGACGGCTTACCGATGCGGTGGCCGCCGCCTCGAGCAGCCTGCGGGCGCGTTCGTTCGTTCCGACCAGCAGCTCGACGAGACCGAGCGAGGCGAGCAGGTCCGGATCGCGTTCGCCGCGAATGTACGGGGCGATCATCGCAAGGCGGGCCTCGTCGTTCCTGCCCGTCAACATCAAGGCCTCCCCTTTGATACGGCCGACCTCGGCTTGGGTTGCCTCGCGGAAAACGACGTCCTCGGGCGCGGTGAGTCCCTTCCCCTTGGGCGCCCGGAAAACCTGCGCCTTGTAGTCCGTGAACTGGATGTAGCCGCGGAGTTCGAGCATCATCGAACGATAGGTCATGCCAAAGCATTCCTTGAAGAGCTCCTCCGTTGGCGCCTCTCCCCGCCCGAGCCGCTGGAGGAAGGTCGCAAAGGGCTGCTGGAAGCGGCCGCCCCTTCCGTAGAGGCACATGTGCACGAAGGCATAGGCTTGCTTCGCCCACCGGTTGTTGCCGAGCGGATTGCGCGTCTCCGGATCCCCGTGCTTGACCGCGAAAAACTGATCGAACGGAACGAGGGCCCGCCGGACCAAAGCCACATTGAAGTCGCGATCCTCGGCCGGCGCACTCGCCACGGCGGGCAAATCGGGATCGGTGTCGCCGGCGGAGTTGATTCCCGCCACGGCCGCGGCGGACGTGGAGAGCGTGTTCGGATCCTCAAGCTGGCCGAAGGTGATCGAGTGCAGGTCGAACTTCATCGCCATCACCAGTTGCGCCATGCCTTCCTCGAACCAGGCCGGCGCCCGCGGCGCGGCCGCGCTCAACAGATGGTAAACGTACTCCCGGTAGAGCTGCTTGTTGTGCTCCACCGACACCAGGCCGAAGTCGGTGCTGCCGGTGGGGTCGACCCCGACGTCGTCCACAAAGACATCCAGCGTCTTCATCTGAAGGTCGAGGACAATGGCGGCCTGCTCCGGATTCCGGGCAAACATGCTCGCGGAGGCCATTTCGACCCGCGAGGCCTCGCGGCGCGCGAAAACGTCGAAGGCGTCGCGCCGACCGCAGAGAATCAGCATGGTCGGACGATGGGTCCGCTCAGGCACCGGCCAAACCTCCGCGAGGGCGCGGCGAAAAAGGTCGAAATCCCGCACGAGCCTCCTCGCCTCGCGTTCGTTCGCATTCGAGAGAATCTCGAATCCGGAAATCTGCGCGTACCTCCAGGATTCGGGAGGCGGCAGTTCACGGGTGTCCGTAACGACAAATTTGGGCAACTCGACGATTTCGTCAGCCGTCGCAGTCTGCCCCGAGATCGGGCGCACGGCCGAGGCCAGCATGACCAAGGCGAATCCGAGGAGCTTTCTAAAGTCCGGAGATATCAGGGGAATCACGGGGAGGGGGGTAGGTGTGCAATGGAGTGATGCCTGGAATTCGAAAATCCTGCGCAGCCTCTTTGCGGTTGCCTTTCAAACCGTCAAACGGATCGCCGTTGTCAAGTGAGCGCGCACGGTCCGGCATCAATTGACAGTCCCAGCCGCAGGCTGGCAGGCCGCCGACACCGGGGAGCCCCCCCCGGGAAGCGTTCGGACTACTGAACCCTCACCCGGACGTCGAGAGGCTTGAGCCACTTCGCGTCGGCGTAAAAGGGGCCGAACGGCACGAGACTCGCGGCGGCAACCCACAGGGTGCGCGACCAGGGCCACTTGAACTCCAAGGCGGCGAGCACGGTGGCCCAAAGGTAGAGCAGAAAGAGGATGCCGTGGGCCATGCCCACGACACGCACCGCTTCCGGCTGGCCGGCGATGTATTTGAGCGGCATCGCCACGCCGAGCAGCAGCAGAAACGAAACCCCCTCCAGGAATCCGACGAGGCGGAGGCGTCCGATCGTTGTCGTCAAGAAACGCATGGCACGGACGCTGCGACCCTATTTCAGAACGTCAAATAGACTGGCGTAATCGTCCGTCCAAAGCCTCGACGTGCGGCCAGGGTTGTCCGGAGCACTCGCGACATCCCCGATCTCGGGCAGTTCCAGGAACTCGCGGTTCCGCGAGAGCAGCATCCACGACGTGCGGTAATTCCACCACTCGCCGTCTGCATCGTCCGCAATGTACACGACCTCAAGGCCCGCGTGACGTGCAATCGTCTCGACGACCGGATAGAGGTCCAGGTAACGGTTCGAGATGTGCACTGCGATCACGCCGTCGGTCTTGAGGTGCTGCAGATAGACATCGAAGGCCTCCACGGTGAGGAGGTGGACCGGGATCGCATCGCTGCTGAAGGCATCCAGCGCGAGCAGGTCGAAACGCTGGCCGTCGCCCGCCGCCAGTTCGCGCTCCATCGAGACGCGGGCGTCGCCCATGACGACGTCGACCGAGGCCTCGGCATTCGCGAGGTAGGTGAAACGGGAGCGGGCCAGCCTCTCCACTTCCGGGTTGATTTCGTAAATGCGAAAGTAGTCGTCCTCCTCACCGTAGGCCACCAGCGAGCCGGTGCCGAGGCCAACCAGGCCGACGCGCCGGCCTTCGGCGCGCCAGAGCTGCCGAAGCGCCCGCCCCACCCCGCTCGTCTCCCCGTAGTAGGTGGTCGGCAGCGCCGCCATGATCGGATCGGTAAACTGGAGGCCGTGCGTGATCCCGCCGTGGACCAAAGAGTAATAATGGATGCGGGGATCGTCCGCGTTGTACTGCACGACCTTCAGCATGCCGTAGAAATTGCGGCTGGCACTCACCACCTGGCGGCTCGTCTGGTGGAGGTGCACGACGAAGAGCAGGCCCAGCCCGAGGGTCAGGAACATGATGTACCCGCCCATGCGCGGCTGCCAGGTGCGTTGCAGGCCGCGACGGAAGTCGCCAAAGCACAACAAGGTCACCACCGCGACCAGGACGGCCTCCTTCCAGTGTTCCCCGTAATAGGTCACATACGCCCCGGGCAACTCGCCGATGTAGAGTCTCCAAAACGAGGCCGACAACAGCGGCACCAGCATACCCGCCGCAATCACGCCCAGCGCCACGCCCCGGGCCGCCCGGCGGCTTTCGTCCCGAAGCACAATCACACCTAACAGGTACGCGAGCACGCACAGCCCGATCTGCAACTCGACGTATCGGCTGAACACGAGCGGTGCGACCACCGCAACGAGGAACCCGCCCAGGGCGCCGCCGGCCGCAATCATCAGATAATAGCCGGTCAGGCTCTTGACCGGTGGCTTCAGGCGATAAACCTCCCCGTGGCAAATCATGCACGCAAAAAAGAGCGTGGACGCGTAGCCCGACACCTGCAGCACGAGCGGTGCGGAGTGCTCGGCGTAGAACAGATAGACGACGACCGCCGCCCCGAGCGCGAAGAGACCTCCGAAAACGTCGCGCCGGTACCAGCGCGCATGGTCGAAACAAATGATGAAGGTAAGCAGGTACAGCGCGAGCGGCAGCACCCACAGGAACGGGATGACGGCCACATCCTGGCAGAGCTTGTTGGTCGCGGCCAGCAGCAGCACCGAGGCCGTCGCAGGCAACGCCAGCCAAAGGAACCGGTCGAACATCCCCGGCGACGCCTCGCCGGCCGACGACTCCGCTTCGTCGGCGCTCCCCGCGGGCTCCGCCTTCGTGCGACGGACCAGAAAGGCACACCACGCACACACGGCCGCAAACACACAGAGTCCGATCGCCCACAGCGAAGCCTGCTGATGCCGCGAAAACGCCGGCTCGAAGACGAAGGGGTAGCTCACAAGCGCGAGCAACGAACCGATGTTGGACAACGCGTACAGCCGGTACGGCGACCGCCCCGGCTGTGCGAGACTGAACCACCGCTGCATGAGCGGCCCCGTGGACGACAATACGAAATACGGAAGACCCAGCGTCGCCGTGAGCAGCATCAGGATGCGCCACGTGGGATCGCCACCCTCGACCGGTTTCCACGATTCCGACGGCGCGATCGGCAGCAGCGCCACTGCCAGAACGAGCAACGCGAGGTGCACGAGGGCCTGCCGCTGGGGATTCAACCATCGCGTCGTCACATGGGCGTAGGCATACCCCGCGAGCAGGACCGTCTGGAAGAAAAGCATGCAGGTCGTCCATACGCCCGGGCTGCCGCCGAACCATGGGAGGATGTATTTGCCGATCAACGGCTGGACCTGGAACAGCAGGAAGGCTCCGGTAAAGATCGACAGGGCGAAGGGCAGCATGCGGCGGGAACGTGGAGGTGTGAAAAAGGGATGACACCCGGGTGCGGCGGCGAGGGCGAACCGGGACCGCCCCAAGTGATCCGACGCCGGGCGAAGCGCAATCCCCAACGGTCGATCCTCCGCACGAGGCGAGTCCGCACGTCCGCCCGTCATCGTCGGGAGGATGCCGGCGTCAACGCGCAAGCCCGGTGCGAAAAATGACGATGTCCTCCGCCGTCCCCCTCCCGCCCTCCGGCACTTCGATCGCGAAACGTTGCGCCAGGTCGGGAAGCCTCCGGTCCTGTTCGTCGAAAAACTCCAGCCCCGCCTCGTGCCGGCCCGGCGGCAGGCGCAGGGCCGCGAAACTCAGGTACTGCGGAAGATTGTCCCACGTGCGGGTGTCCGCCGCCGGCCGCGTCGCGGCACTCGCAATCTTGCTGAAAATGCCGACCGTCGCGAGCGCGACCGCCGCCTGCTCGCGTTCGCGCTCGTTCTCGCGCTGCCGCTCGCGCTCCTCCTTCGTACGCGGCGGAGGCCCGCGCCGCCCGTCGGAGGCCACGGCCACCGCCGCACCGAGAGCCGCATCGCCCACCGCCTCGGTGCCGCGCTTGAACACGGCCTTGTTGCCCAGAATGTAGTCCATCACGCGACCGCCCCGCGTCGTCGCCTGAAAGTGCAGGTCGTCGTAAGGAGGAAGCGGATACACCGCGCCCGCCACGACCAGCTCGCCGCGCACCGCCGCCGAGGGTTTCGTGCGAAACGCGAGCCGCTCCCCGTCCGCGCCTTCGGCCACCTTGCGCGGCCCGCGCCCGTACTCGACGAACACCATCACGTTGGCCCCCGGATCGTAGGCGGGCAGCGCGAAGGCCGACCGCGCCTGCGCCCGGGCGAGGGCCTCCCCTCCTCCGCCTCCCAGGCGCGTCGCGATGTAGCCGTCGAGATAATCCAACAGCACGTAGTCGCCGGCGTAGCGCTGCTCCTCCGTGTCGCTGTCGATGAACTGGGCGTTGCGAAAGGCCGCACGGGCGTTGTCCGGCTCGCCTTCCGCCCAGTATAGAATCCCTCGGTAGTAGTTCGCCATCGCCCGCTCGTAAGGCTCGCCCGCGAAGGGCTTCTGCGACTCCGCCCCAAACATTCCCCGCGCCCGCGCCGCCGCGGGCGCTCCCGCATCGGCCAGGATGCCGGCGGACTCCCGCAGTCCGGCGTCGAACTGTGCGCGCGCCTCCGTCCAGTCGCCGAGCCGCAGGGCCATCGCCCCCACGCGAAAGTTCCATAGCACCCGGTCCTTCGCCGGCGCCACCCGCTGCCAGGCTTGTGCGTCGACCAGCGGATCCCCCGTCGGCGTTACGACCGGGAGCGGCTCCCACGTCTGGCAGCCGGCCAGCGCAAGGGCCGCGAACACCCATGCAAGGACGCCCCGACGTCTGCGTCCACCGCGCCCGGCCGCATGTCGGTCGCGCTTCACGGCGCCGTGACGGCGAAGTCTTCCATCAGCGCCAGCGCCGTGGCTTCCGCGATGTCGTTCACATCGAAAGCGCGCACGATCGGACCGGCGTAACGGTCCTTCCCCAAAACGTCCGTCGACGAGGCTTGCGCGAGGATCGCCCCGTCCGCGAGCCGCACGAGCGTCGCCTGGATGTCCGGCACATCGTAGGTCCGGTCCTCCGCGAGCCCGGCCACGGTCAAGGCACGCGACGAGATGAGAACCTCGAGCACGGCGTCGGCCGAAGCCGCCAGCGCGGCGCGGTCCTTGCGCGCCGCCTCGTTCCGTCCGGTCAGGAACCGGTCGAGCGGAGCGTCCTCGAGCAGCGACGCCACGACCCGCTGGTCGACCAGCACCGCTCCGCCCGCCCGCAGCGGCCTGCCGAAAAGTCGTTCGAGGTCCCGCACGGTCTGGCGGTCCGCGAGCTTCGCCGCCGGACGCGGGACCTCCGTGTAGACGTTGTCCGCGACGACACGCTCGGCCCGCTCGGTGGACCCGCCCTTCGCGAGGGTACGCCTGGCAATGCCGCCGCCCGCCGGACCGCCCACGGAAACGTTGACCTGCGTGCCCGGAGCGCCCGGATCCCGGACTTCCGCCGGCGCAAGGTCGCCCGCGAATTCCTCGCGATACGTTTCCACGCGCTCGGTCCGGCCCGTCAGACGAAGACCGGAGCCGGATTCGACCAGTTCGCGGTTGACCGCGAGGACAATCCGCGCGCGGCCGGAGCGCTCGTAGGCCTCGCGGAATCGCCCGACGATCTCCGCCGCCTTCCCGGGGGCGACCAGGGTCGCCCCCGGTTCATAAAGGCGCTGAGCGGAGCCCCCGGCGGCGGGGAGCGGACCGGCGCGATCCGCCGGATCGGCGCGGTGGACGGGCGGGCGCTCCCCCGCGCGGGGATCCGCACCCAAGGCCGGGGCGGACGCGCCCGCGAGCGCGGCAAATGCGCTCCAGAGTATTCGGAGTTTCATGACAGGTGGGACGATCGCCGTGGACGGCGTATTCACGCTACCGGGCCTGGCGGACGCGGATCGTGTACGTGCGCGCCCGGTCGTTCATCGAGGCGAAGCGCACCGCCTCGGTGGCGTTCTCGCCGAGGATGAGGGTCTGCCACGGGGTCTCGTCGCCGGTCGAGAAACCCTGCGCATCCTTGAAGACACAGCTGATCTGCACCTGGATTCGCCGGTCCTCCCGGTTCTTCACGTTGGCCACGACTTCGAGATGCCCGTCGCCGGGCCGGACGTACTCCTGCAGCCCCGTGCAGGTGACCGAGGTCTGCGCCGGCATGTCCATCAACACAAACCGCTCCGTCGTCTCGAGCGTGTTCAGGGCGGTGTCCTGCGGCGCGAAGGGGCCGGGCGGCGACTGGCACCCGGCCAGCACGAGCCCGGCGAAGGCGAGGGCAGCGGAAAACGGGTAGAGCTTCATGGGCGCGATGGGATGCGGGAGTCAGCGGTAGGCGGCGTCTTCGAGACCCTGTTTCTTGATCTCAGCCATGTCCTCCCAGACGATCACGCTCGTCCGGGCGTCGATGAGTTGAAAACTGTAGAGGATGTAATCGCTGACCCCCTGGCTCGTCCGGGTGGAGATTCCCTGAAGCTTGCCCGTCAGGAAGTAATCGGCGCCGAGGAACTCGACCCGGTGCGGGTCGGCGGAGGCGGTGACAAGGCCGTCCTGTTTCATCTGACGCTCGCGCTCGAGGGTGCGCATGTTTTCGCGCGCGAGGAAGCTCACCTTGCCCGCCGCACGGGAGTTGAGCTGCGTGCGGATGCGCGTGAGAAAGATGTCCTTGTTGATCGGAAAGCGCGTCTCGTTGACCACGGGATCGAGGGCCACGACCGGCGGTTGCGCCGCCTGCGCGATCGCCGGGATGCCGAGAATGCTCCGGGCCATGCGGTCGGTCACAACCACGAGGTCCTGCGACTCCACACCGGTGCCCGCAACAAAGCCGCGTTCGTCCGCGCCCATCTCGGTGACAGGCACGCCGGAGGGGTTTTTCACGCCCCGGCTGGCGCAGCCCGCCGTCCACGCGACGCTCGCAAGAAGAACGGCACCGGCCGCCAGGCGATACGAAGAAACCCGATTGATCATGGCGATGAGACTCTCCCCGAAAGCGTTTTATTCAATCAACGACCAAAGAGGCCGTTGGCCGACGCCATGGAGCCCGCCGGCGGCTGCCCCTGATAATAGTGATGGTGATGCACCACCGGCGCGGCGGCCGCGGGTGCCACTTCCCTCTGAAGGGAAGCCTGCCATGCCTCCTCCGCCGCCCGGCGTTCCGCCTCGCGACGCGCGGCCTCGCGGTCCGCCAGCGTGCCGAACAGCCAGCCCGCCCCCGCACCGATCGCGGCGCCTTCCCAGCCTCGTCGTCCGTCGTTGTGACCGATGACGGCACCCAACGCGCCGCCGACCAACAGTCCCGTCGAGGCATGGCTGGGATGACCGCGGCGTCCTTCGTAACCATAGTATCGATACACAGGCGCCGGCATCCGTCCCGGATACCCCCGGAAGACCCAGGGATCGCGCCCGCCGCGAATGCGAACCGTGTGGGCAGGGCCCCAGGGCTCGTGAAAGGGGCGCACGTGGCTCCGCCGATAAACGGGCACGGGCGGCTGGTGCCGTTCCCGCGACTCCCCGACGAACGAGCCGATCAGCGCACCGGCGACCGCACCATAGGCCGCCCCCTCCCAGCCGCGCCGGCCGTCGTTGTGGCCGACGACCGCACCGACGATGCCTCCGGCCACCGCACCGCGCACGGTTTCCGGACGGAATACCTGAGCTTGCACGACGGGAACGGACAACAGGGAGGCGAGTCCAAGGCACAACAGGCGGGTCTTCATGGCGGTGGATGAGTTGCTGTCCTGAGGACATCGCAGGCCTCCCGAGGTTTCAACATTTCGCCCCGCGTTTTCCGTTGCCCGCTCCTCCATGTCGAACGTTGCAAACCGCCCGCGCATCCGAAGACTCTCCGCCCTCGCCGCCATGAACGCCCAACGCCTCCGCTCCGTCGTCACGCCCGTCCTCCTAGCCCTGGGTCTGCTGGCCGCCGTCGCCCCCGCCGCGCTTTTCGGCGCCTCCACGGACGAAATCGCCTCTCTCCGACAGAAGGCGACAGAGGGCAATTTCATTGCACAATACAACCTCGGGCTCATCTACGCCGACCCGCGCGAAGCGGCGCACGACAAACTCGAGGCCTACGTCTGGCTGATGATCGCCGCCGAGAACGGTACGACGAGTCGCGCGCTCGCGACGCTCGTCGAAACGCTCACGCCCGCCGAACTGGCCGAGGGCAAGCGCCGCCTCGACGAACGCCGCCCCAACGTTTTCATGCGGCCCCGCCCCGCGACGCCGACCGTCCGTCCCGTCCCGACCATCACGCCCGTAGCCGACGAAACCGCCGCGCCGTCCCCGGCGTCCGGCGTGCCCACGATCGCCGTCGCCGAATCCACCTCCTCCTCGCCGCGCGACGAACTGCTCCGCACCCAGGCTGAACGCGAATCGCTGGCGCGCCAATTGCAGGAAACCCGCGCCGAGCTCGCCCGCGTGGCCGCCGCCGCCTCCGAAATCGACCCCTTGCGCAACCAGTTGAATCAATGGCGCGAGGCCGCCGTCGCCGCCCAAGGCGAACTCGAACGCGTCCGCACCGCCCAATCCCTCGCCGCTCAGGCCCAGTCGAAGAACAGCGCCGTCAACGTCGAGACCCTGCTCGCCTCGGTCGAACAGGAACGGGCGCGGGCCAACTCCCTTGCGCAGGAATCCGCCGCCGCCCGGGCCGCGGCCGCCGAAGCCAACGCGGCCCGCGAAGCCGCCGAAGCGCGGGCGTCCGAAGCCTCTGACACCGCCGCACGCTCAAACGCCGAACTCGCCTCGCTGCGCGCCTCAGCCAACGAGGCCGCCGCCGAATTCGCCCGTCTCGAACAGCGACTCCTCGCACAGACCCAGGCCCTTGAAGAGGCCCGCACCGCCCTCCGCACGGCCACCGAGGGCGCCGCCGCTTCTTCGGGCCTCCAAGCCCAGCTCGACCAGGCGCGCACCGAGTTGGTCAACGTCCGAAACCTCGCCGCAACCGGCACCCGCGAACTCTCCGAGGTCCGCACGCGGCTCGCCGAAACCGAGCAGCGGGCCGCCCGCCTGGAGTCCGACCTCGCCCAGGCCCGCGCCGGTGCCGCCTCCGCCAGCGAAGCTGCCCGCGAACTTGCCACCCTCCGCACCCGCTTGGGTGCGACCGAGGCCGAAACCGCCCGCATCGCCGAGGAACGAGCCCGTCTGCAAAGCGCCCTGGAGGAGACTCGCGCCCAACTCGCCGCCGCCAGCCGGCAGGCTCCCGCCGAGGCCGCAGCCAACGCGACCCTCCGCGAGCAGGTTGACTCCCTCAATCGGCGCGTGAGCGAATTTGCCGACGCCTCCGCCGCCAAGGATCGCCAGCTTGAGGAACTGCGCTCCGGCGCAGGCACCCTCCAGGCCGAACGCGACCGCCTCGCCCGCTCGCTTCAGGACGCACAGGCCGCCGCAAACGAACTTGCCTCGCTACGCCCGCGCCTCGCCGACGCCGAACAGCGCGCCACCCGGCTGGAAAGCGACCTCGCCCAGGCCCGCGCCAGTGCCAGCTCGGCCTCCGCCGCCGCCGCAGAGCTGGCGGCCCTGCGCACCGAACGCGACCGCCTGGCCGCCGACCTCGCCGCCGGCCGGACCGAACTCGAAACCGCCCGGGCCAACGCCGAACGTCTGCGCACGGAACGGGCCGAACTCGAACGCCGCAACGCCGCCGTCCAGCAGTCGATGGCCGAACTCGAACGCACGCAGCGCCAGGCCGAGGCCGCCCTCGCCGCCGCCCGCGCACAGGAGGCCGACTTCGCCCGTCTCCGCAACCAATCCTCCACCGCCGCGGAGGAACGCGACCGCCTCACGCGTCAGGTCGCCGGTCTCGCCAACCGGCTGCAGGCCGCCGAGGATCAGGCGGCCGCCCGCGCCTCCGAACTCGCCGCCGCCCGCAACGAACTCGAAACCCTGCGCCGCACCGCGTCCGCACCGCCTCCGCCGGCCGCCGACAACCCAGCCCTGCGCGCTGAACTCGCCGCGTTGTCCGGCGAGCGCGACTCCCTCGCCGGACAACTGGCCGAGACCCGCGCCCAACTCGAAGCCGCACTCGCCAGTCCGCCCCCCGCCCTGCCGTCCCCCGGAGCCGACGCCGAGGCCCTGCGTCGCCAGTTGGCGGATACCGAAAGCCGCCTCGCCACCAGCCTGCGCGCCTACACCGTGCGCGAAGCCGAGCTCGGCCGCCTGCAAGCCGCCCTCGCCGCCGTCAATTCCGAGCGCGACTCCGCCGCCACCTCCCTCGCCGAGGCCCGCAACGAACTCGACGCCCTTCGCCCCCGCGCAGCCGACGCCTCCGTCGTGCGCGACGAACTCGCCTCCCTGCGGGCCGAACTCGCCGCTTCGCGCGACCTCGCCGAAACCCGCGCCGCCGACCTCGCCAACCTTCGCCAGGAACTCGCGGCCACCCAAGGCAACGCGGCCGATTCCTCCGAAGAGGTCGCCGTGCTTCGCGAACAGTTGCGCCAGACCCAGGCGCAGTCCGCCGTCCTGGCCAGCCAGGTCCAGCAACTGCGCACCCGCCTCGCCGTTTCCGGCCCCCCGCCGGCCTCGGGTCTCTCCGCCCCCCAGCGGCCCGGTGCGGCCCCCTCCAACGTTGCCGTCTCCGCGCCGGTCGCGCCGCCTCCCGCCAGCGAAGCCCCGTCCGCGCCTTCCCCGACCGCCGAGCCCGCCCCCGCCGGCCCGCGCATCCACGTCGTCGCCTCGGGCGATTCGCTCAGCTCGATCTCCCGCCGCTACTACGGCACGGCCAACCGCTGGGCCGAGATTCTCGAAGCCAACCGGGGCACCATTGCCAACCCCAACGTGCTCGTCGTCGGCACCCCGCTGCGCGTGCCCTGAGGACGGAGCGGCCACGGATCGCGCCGACGGATTTGCCAGCGGCGCCGCGGTGGCCTAATTTGCCCCGATGAACCTCCGCCTTCTGTCGCTCCTCCTGCCGCTCGCCCTCGGTTGCGTCGCACCGGCCTCCGCCAAGCTCGTCACCCGCACCGTCGCCTACGAACACGCCGGCGTGAAACTGGAAGGCTGGCTCGCCTACGACGACAGCCTCGTCTCTCCGTCGAAGAAAGCCCCCGGCATCCTCGTTCTGCCCGAGTGGTGGGGTCTCAACGACTACCCGAAGAACCGCGCCGAGCAACTCGCCGCCCTTGGCTACGTGGCCTTCGCCGCCGACATGTACGGGGCCGGCGTCGTCACGGCCGATCCGAAGCGGGCCGGCGAACTCGCGGGTCAATTCTACGGCAAACCGCTCATGGCCGAACGCGCCCGCGCCGGCCTCGACCAATTGCTCGCCACCGGCCTCGTCGCCGACCACAAGACTGCCGCCATCGGCTATTGCTTCGGCGGCGCCACCGCCCAGGCCCTCGCCTACAGCGGGGCACCGCTCGCGGGCATCGTCAGTTTCCACGGCAGCCTGATCCCGGCGTCCGCAGACGCCGCCGCCCGCAACCGCGCGAAATTCCTCATCTGCCACGGTGCCGTCGATCCCTTCATTTCCGCCGACGAGATCGACGCGTTCATGAAGTCGATGAACGAGGGCAAGTTCGACTACCAGTTCGTCAGCTATGCAGGCGCAGTCCATGCCTTCACGAACCCGAAGGCCGACGAAGTGGCCCGCACCGCCGGCCTTCCCATCGCCTACCACGCAGCCGCCGACCGCCGCTCGTGGGACCACATGCGCACGTTCTTCCACGAGCTCTTCGGCGCGACGGGCGCGAAGTAGGTGCGACCACCGCGCGGCAACTCCCGCAACGCTCCGTCCGCGGTCGGCGCACCGGGTCGGGGACCCGGCCTACAGCAGATCCGTCAACGGCAGATGGCCCGCAATCCTTTGCAGACCCGGTTCCCAGACCGGGCGCCGCCTCCCCTCCCGCCGGGGCCCGTCCGTCACGCCTTCCTCCCGCCCAGCGCTCCCCCGGCCATGCGCGCGACCAGTTCGCCCACGAGCGGATTCGGAAAACGCCGGCTCGGTGCGATCGCGTAAAACGTTTCGTGCAACTGCGGGATGCGATGGGTCTGCACAAGCAACCCGTCCTCGATCTCGTCGCGCACCACCACCGGGGGCACAAGCGCCAGCCCTTCGCCTTCGCGCGCCATGAGGCGCAGCGTCGCCATGTCGTCGACTTCCGCGATGACCCGAGGCCGCACGTTCGCCGCGGCCAGCAGTCGGTCGAAGCCGGCCCGCGTGTTGCTCTCCAGACTCGGGAGCAGCACCGGCACGTCCGCAAAGCCCTCCGGGAAACGCAAACGTCGCGCCTTCCACGCCGGGGTGCCGACCAACCCTGCCGGCTGGTCGGCCAGCAGGTGGCAATGCCACGAGGTTTCGGCATCGCGCCGAACGGCCTGATTCGAAAGCACCACGTCGACCTGATGCGCATGCAACTGCGGCAGCAGATCGCGCAGGCCACCCGATCGCACGACCACCTCGACGTCGGGGCGATGCAGGGCCGGCCGCAGGAACTCGATGAGGAAGTTTCGCGACAGCGTCGCCACGGCCCCCGCCCGCAGGACCAGCCGCCCGCCCTTCGGTTGATGTTGCATCACGTCCATCAACTCCTCCCCCGCCCGCCCGATCGTCTCCGCGTAGTCCAGCGCCACGCGACCGGCCTCCGTCAGCACCAGACCCTCGCGCCGCCGTTCGAACAGTGCGTGACCGAGGCTTTGCTCGAGTTGTTTTAGCTGAATGCTCAACGCCGGCGCCGACAGGTTCAGCTTCTCCGCGGCCCGAGCCAGACTGCCCTCTCGAGCGATGGCCCGGAAATAGCGGAGGTGATGGTAATTCAGGAAACTCATGGGTTAAGTTTAATTTAACTTCATCGTTTAAAGCCTGTAGTCGTCTAAAACTCAAGTCGCTGGTAGGATCACATCGACTCCTCCATGAATCCGTCCGACCTCGCCAGCAACCTGCTCTCTCCGCCCGTGCTTTGCTTTTTCCTCGGGCTCGCTGCCGCGCTCTTCCGCAGCGATCTTGAGCTGCCGGCGCCGGTGCCCAAGGCGCTCGCCTTGATTCTGCTTTTCGCGATCGGTTTCAAGGGCGGCCTCGCGCTCGCCGAGGGCGGCTTCGACGGCGCCGTCCTGCTCACGCTGCTCGCCGCGCTTGCGGCGGCGGTCGTGGTGCCATTCTGGACGTTCTTCGCCCTGCGCGGAAAACTGGGCCCGACCAATGCCGCGGCGGTGGCCGCGACCTACGGCTCCGTCAGCGCCGTGACCTTCATGGCCGCGGCCGCCCTGCTCGCCACCCGTGGCGTCCCCTACTCCGGCCACATGGTCGCCGCGCTGGCGCTCATGGAATCCCCGGCGATCGTCATCGGCATCGTCCTCGCCAGGAAGTTCGCCGCCGGGACGCCGTCGGACGCTCCCCGTCTGCAATGGTCCCACCTGGGCAAGGAGGCCTTTCTCAATGGTTCGATCTTCCTTCTACTCGGGAGCCTGGTGATCGGCTTCCTCTGCGGTCCCGAACGGGGCGGATCGCTCATGCCGTTCGTGAAGACACTCTTCCCCGGTTTACTCACACTTTTCCTGCTCGATCTCGGACTCGTGGCAGGACACCGCCTCGCCGACTTGCGCAACCTGGGCGGGGGTCCCGTGGCCTATGCGGTGTTCGCTCCACTGATCAACGCCAGCCTCGGCCTGGGGCTGGCCGCCGCCCTCGGCCTGTCGCACGGCGACGCGCTCCTGCTGGTCGTCCTCTGCGCGAGCGCCAGCTACATCGCGGTGCCGGCGGCCTTGCGCACTGCGTTGCCGGAAGCCAACCCGGCAGTCTATGTCACGCTCTCTCTCGCCGTAACCTTTCCTTTCAACCTCGTCGTGGGCATTCCGCTCTACGAACTCGCCGTGTCGCGGTTGCTGGAGGTTTGAGCTGCGGTCCGGCATCGGCCGGCTCCCCTTCCGAATCGACCCAAGTTGTTGAAGGGCAGCGGACACTCCGCAGTGCAATTCGATCGTATCGATACGATTTCAAGGGACGCCTGCGACGCCCGGAGGCCCGCTGCCCTCCTTGCTCCGGGCAGGTTTCCACTGGAAACCAGGAGACGCGAATCGCATCCGGCTGCCCACCCGCCGTCGCCCGAACGACGACAGGACGGGCCTTGACGCTGCACGGATTCGTTTCAACCTGCCCCCTCCGCCACTCACTGCCCGATGGTGTAATGGCAGCACAGATGACTTTGACTCATCTAGTCATGGTTCGAATCCATGTCGGGCAGCCAAATTGCTGCGCAATTTGGCGACGGGCTGGGATGAAAGGCTCATCCCTTGCCTGCCTTGCATCCGGCCGCCCTGTGCGCCCGCGCCGGAAACTCCGTGCAACCCACCACCGCCAACGAACCCGTGCAACCGGATCCGCAACCTCCGCCGCCAGCCTCGAAGCCGTCCTTCGACGAAGCCGCCGCCTGCGACACATGCGGCGCCTTTGGCGCCTACGAGCTGGACGGCGTCACCCTTTGCCTGGACTGCTACACGAACCGTGGCTCGTGCTGCGCCGAGTCCGAGGAGCGCCCGCCTCCCTCCGAGGGAGGATAGCGTGCGGCGGACCTCACAATCCGAGCAGGGAACCGTTTTGCTTGAGCCAGCGCTCCGCTTCCTCCCACCCGGGGCAGACCTCCGCCACCCGCGCCCAGAAGCGCTCGGAGTGGTTCATCTCCCGCAGGTGCATGAGCTCGTGGTATACGATGTAGTCACGTACTGAATACGGAGTCTGCACGAGGCGCCAGTTGAGGGAGATCGCCCCGCCCGCCGAGCAGGAGCCCCAGCGCGTGCGCTGGTCGCGCACGGCGACGGAGGACACCGCCACGCCCGTGACGGCGGCCAGCTCCCACGTGCGCGCCGGGAGTTCGACCTTCGCCAGACGGCGGAAATGCGCCTCGAGGGTCGGCCGAAGGTCGCGATCGAGGCCCGCCACGCGGAAGACGTCCGCCGCGAGGCACACCGCCGCGCGGGGCCCTTCCGAGGCCACCCGGATTTCGACAAGCTCGCCGCGCCAGAGCACGTGCGTGCCCGGCGTCCAGACCTCCGCGCCGCGCGGGCGGCGCGACTGCCGTGCCCGCGCCCGCGCAAGCCAGTCGGCATGCTGTGCAACAAAGGCGCGCGCCTCGCGCTCGCTGCCGCGCAGCGGGATGATGGCCACGGCGGTGCCGTCGCGTCGTAAGGTCAGCCGATAATGGCGCGCTTTCGCGCTGCGCTCGAAGACCACGGCCTCGCCGGTCGGGACCGCGGGCGCGGCGGGCGCCGGAGCGCTGAAAAGATCGGATTGGTACACGTCGCTCACCTTGCTGCGATCCATGAAAGAAGGGGCGCGGCAAATGTCCAGCGGCCGGGGAACGGGAACGGCGAAAGGATGTGCGAGCGGGTCGTCGCAGGGCTTCGGCGCCGGGTCAGGGGACCCGGCCTGCAGCGGGTTCGCGAGGAAATCGCGCGATGCGAAGGGGCGTCTCCGCCTTCGACGGGCTGACTCGTCGGCCCGCCCCTCTACAGTCGGACGAGGCGCCAGCGGATGGCGCCGCGTTCGAGTTCGAGCCAGGCGAAGCTCGGCGGGGCGCCGCGGTTGGCGTAGGAGATGCAGCCGGGGTTGAGCCAGCGCACGCCGTGGACGTCGACGTCGTCGCGCGGCACGTGGGTGTGTCCGTGCAGGAGCAGCCGGCAGCCCTTGGGCGCGCGGCGGGGCGGGATGTGCACGAGATGGCAGGGGAGGCCCTCGCGCTGGAGGGTCAGTTCGAGCGGCCAGGGCGCGTGCCAGTCGTTGTTGCCCAGCACCACGCGCAGGGGCGGACCGAGCTGCTCGAACTCCACGAGCGTCGAGGGGTCGCAGACGTCGCCGAGGTGCCAGATCTCGTCGGCCGCACGCAGCTTCTCCGGCAAACCGGCCGGGAAGCGGTCGTGCGTGTCGGCGATGACGGCAATGCGCATGCAAACACCCGTGCGAATCCGCCCTCGCTTGGCAAGGTCGCGTCAACGCTTCCCCGAGGCCCTCGGGCGAACCCATTCCCCTTGTACGACACGCTTCGAGAATCCGGCTGCGCCGCGAAGAATCATGAAGGTCCGCAAAGAGGCGCAAGAATCGCAAAAGAAACGATGGGGATTTCTTGCGCCTTTTGAGCCTTTTCGCGGCCCAAGTTTTGTTCGTCGAGTCATGATTGCGGCTTTGCCGCGCTGCGGTACCTGCCCGTGTCCTCTTCGTGGCTGAGCACGCCCTACCCCCACAAATTTCACCAAATGAGCGGCGTCGAGGTAGGAGCGGCTTTATGCCGCGATGAACGCCGTCCGCCAGCCATCGCGGCATAAAGCCGCTCCTACGCAATCCTTGCGAAACGCTACGTCAGGGCTGGCGAAACCTGCGGGCTAATCGTTGGCGGCGGCCGAAGTAGCTTCGTCCATTTCCTCGTTCGAGAACACGGCTTGCACGTCGTCGTGTTCGTCGAGGGCGTTGTGCAGGGCGACTAGGGACTTTGCCAAGGGCACGTCGGCGACGGGCACCGTCGTGGTCGGAATGTAGGCGATCTCGGCGCTTTCCGTGCGGATGCCGGCCGACTCGAGCGCGTGCAGCACCTTGTCGAAGGCGTGCACGTCACAGCGCACTTCGTAGCCGTCGTCGGTGGAGATGACGTCGTCGCCGCCGCATTCGAGCACGACCTCCATGAGGCGGTCCTCGTCGACCGCGCCCTTCGCGATGAGGAACTGGCCGGCGTGCAGGAACTGGAAGGCGACGGCCCCGGTGCCGGCGAGGTTGCCGCCATGGCGCGTGAAGAGGCTGCGCACGTCGGAGGCGGCGCGGTTCTTGTTGTCGGTCGTGACCTTCACGATGAAGGCCACGCCGCCCGGACCGTAGCCCTCGTACACGATGTCCTCGTAACTGACGCCCGGCAGTTCTCCCGTGCCCTTCTTGATCGCACGGTCGATGTTGTCGACGGGCATGTTGGCCTCGCGCGCCTTGAGCAGCAGCGTGCGCAAGCGCGCGTTGCCCTCGGGATCGCCTCCGCCCGCCTTGGCCGCGAGGGTGATGTCACGCGACAGCCGGCTGAACACCTTGCCCTTGCGGGCATCGGTGACCGCCTTCTGCCGCTTGACCTTCGACCACTTGTTATGACCAGCCATGGGCGAACGAATTATGAATTATGAATTATGAATTATGAAGGATGAAGGAGGAAGGGAGGAGGCCGCCACGCTGCTGTCCTTTTGTCTGCTACTCGCTACTCACTACCCGCTACTCGCTACTGCCATGGCTACTTCTTCTTCGGCGTGACGTTCTTGGTGGGCTTCTTCCACGGGTTACCGACGGGGACGCCGTCGTCGGTTTTCTTGGCGGGTGCGGCGAGGGGAACGTCCTTCATGAACTTGTTGACCAACATCTGCTGGATGATGGTGAAGACGCCGTTGACGGTGGAGTACAACGCGAGCGCGGCGGCGAAGTTGTAGCAGATCAGCGTGAAGACGATCGGCATGAGCTTGAAGATCATGGCCTGCGCGTTGTCCGTGGTCGGCGTCGGCGTGAGGCGCATCTGGAAGACCATGGTGGCGCCCATGAGCAGGGGCATGATGTTGAGCGGCAGGCCGAAGATGCGCAGCACGGTGTCGGGGGCCGAGAGGTCGCTCGACCAGAGGAAGCCCTGGTAGCGCAGCTCGGCGGTGCCCTGCAGCATGGTGAAGAAGCCCACGAAGAGCGGGATGGTGATGAGGATCGGCAGGCAGCCGCCCATCGGGTTGACCTTGTGCTCCTTGAAAATCTCGATCGTGGCCTGGTTGAGCTTCTGCGGGTTGTCTTTGTACTTCTCGCGCACCTCCTGCATGAGCGGCTGGAGCTTTTGCATGCGCTTGGCCGACTTCGACGCGGCGAGCGTGAAGGGCAGCGTGACGATCTTGAGAATGAGCGTCATCAGCACGATCGCGACGCCCCAGTTGCCGGTCCAGTCGAAGGTCCAGTTCATGAGGGTGTTCATGAACGGCGCGATGTAACCGGAGAAAAACATGCGGTTGAAGAAGTACCGGTCGTACTGCATGACGCGGTCTTCGTTGCGCTCGAACTTGGCGATGCGGCGGTATTCCTTCGGGCCGACGTAGAGTTCGCCGCCGAGGACCGTGCTCTCGCCCGGGGCGAGGTTGGGCAGTTCGAAGCGCACGTTGCCGGTGAGCCCGATGTTGGGTCGGCCGCTGCCGGGGAGCGCGGGCAGCTCGACGCGGCGGGTGACAATGCCGGCGCCGTTCTGCTCGGGGGTATAAACGCTGGCGAAGAACTGGTTCTTGATCGCCGCCCATTGCACGACGCCGGGCCGGTCGATGTAGGGCTTCGGCGCACCATCGCGCAGCCCAAACCAACTCAGGAAACCGCCTCCCTCAAGATCGCTGCGATCGGTGAAGTGGGCATCCTCGCCGTCGTACACCGCAACGTTCAGGAACTGGCCGTAGTCGTTGGTGCTGACGAGCGCGGTGGTGCCGAGGCTGAAGCTGGCGCGCGCGAGGCCGGTGCTGGCGTCGCTGATGTTGCGGAGCGTGGTCTCGTGGTGAATGCGGTACGGATCGCCGGACGTGTCGCCCGGCGCGCGCACCATGTACCGGCGGGTGACTTCGATCCGATTTTCGAATACGGTGCGGAAGACGACCTCCGTCGACGTCTTGGAAACCAGCGTGTAGCGCGTGCGCTGGTCGAGTCCGGAGAGGTCGGTGAACGCCAGGATCGGATCGGCGCGCACGGCGTTGAAGACGTAGGGCAGCGCACTCCCCTGTTCCGCCGCGTACTCGCGGAAGGCGACCTCGCGGATGGCGCCGCCAAAGTCGGTGAAGCGGACCTCGATGACATCGTTGGCGAGCGCCGTGACGGTGGCGGCGGCGTTGTCGCTCACGATCGCGGCAAAGGTCGCATCAGAGGGCGACGAGGCGGGCGCGGCCGACTGGCCCGGGCTCGGCGCCTGATTGGGACTGCCGGGCAGCGGGGCGGACTGCGGAGCGATCTCCGGAGCGGGCGGCGGAGGCGGGGCCAGGCGCGAGCCGAAGTAGAGGCTCGCGAAGGCCGCAACGAGCAGGAGGACACCGATGGTCGTGTTCTTTTTGTCCATTTAGAAAGGCGAGGAAAGGGAGGGCGAACGCGGCACGCGTTCGCAGGCGGGACGACGGGAGGGCGCCGATGCGCGGCGCGGCGGCACGGGATCGAGGCCGCCGGGATGCAGCGGGGTGCACTTTAACAGGCGCACGGCGGCAAGCCACGTTCCCAAAACGGCGCCGTGAGACCGCACGGCCTCGGCGGCGTAGTGCGAACAGGTCGGATGGAAGCGACAGCCGCAGTTGGGTCCAAAAACGGCAGGCAGGGCGGGCGAAAGCGTGCGCTGATACAGCCAGATCGACGCCAGCAACCCCTGCGCGGGCAGGCGCCGGAGACGGGCAAAGAGGGCGGAGAGACGATCAGGCATCGAACGAAGTGGAGGGGAAAAGCTTGCGACAGGCGTCCACGAATCTCCGCTCGATCTCGCCATACTCAAGCCGATTGAGCGCCGATCGCGCGACGATCAGCAGGTCGTGTCCGGGCGGCACGAGTTGTTGATGATTCCGGAAAACTTCGCGCATGCGCCGCTTGGCGCGATTGCGGCGGACGGCATCGCCGACCGCAGCCCGGGAGGCGACCACACCGACCCTCGGGCCGGCAAAGGCGTCGGCGTCGGGCGCGCGCCGAATAGCCCAAAGCGAAAAGGCGCCGCAGTCGTGGCGGCGCCCTCGTTCGCGAACCTGGCGGAAATCGGGCTGGCGCCGCAGACGTTGCTCGGCGCGAAACTGCATGACGGAGCAGCGTTTACAACACCGGACGCCGGACGCGCCGCTCAGACCACCGTCAGGCGCTTGCGGCCCTTGAGACGGCGGCTCTTGAGAACCTTGCGGCCACCCTTGGTGGCCATACGGGCGCGGAAGCCGATCTTGCGGGCGCGTTTCTTGCGGTGAGGACGAAAAGTGGGACGCATGACTTGAAGTGGTTAAGAGGGAACGGAAGTGCCGGACGCTCCGGAGTGTGTCAAGGCAGGTTTCGCTCTGGCGCCTCCGCCAATCGCTCGCAGCTGCGCACAGCCGGCCGCGGCGCCTGCTTCGCGCCCCCCTCTGCGCAAACCGTTCCGCCTGTGCTCTTGCGTTCTGGCGCCTGCTCCGTGTGCTGCCTTTCAGGTTCCCTGCCATGAACGACGCGGACGACGATTTTCCCTTCACGAACCGGAGCGAACCCGGCGAAGTCGGGCTGGTCGAGCCGCGCGACTTCATCACAACCGAGCCGTTCACGTTCGAGAACGGGTTGCAGATCCCCGGCTTCACCCAGCGCTTCGAAACCTACGGCCGGCTCAACGCCACCCGCGACAATGCCATTCTGATCTGTCACGCCTTGAGCGGCGACCACCACTGCGCCGGCATCCATTCGCTCAACGACCGCAAGCCGGGCTGGTGGAACAACCTCATCGGACCGGGCAAGGCGGTCGACACCAACCGGTTCTTCGTGCTGTGCGCCAATGTGCTCGGCGGCTGCCAGGGCTCGAGCGGTCCCTCCTCCACGAATCTGGGCACGGGCCGGCCCTACGGCCTCGCCTTCCCCTTCGTCACGATCCGCGACATGGTGCGCGCGCAGAAGCGCTGGCTCGACGACCTCGGCATCCGCAGTCTTTACGCCGTCATCGGAGGCTCGATGGGCGGGATGCAGGTGCTGCAGTTCGGCATCGAGTACCCGGGCTTCGTGAAACGCATGCTGGCCATGGCGACGACGGCCCGCGAGAGCGCCCAGGCCATCGCCTTCAACGAAGTCGGCCGGCAGGCGATCATGCAGGACCCGGAGTGGAACCGCGGCGATTATCCCAAGGGCGGCGGCCCCCGCGTAGGTCTCGCGATCGCGAGAATGATGGCCCACATCACCTACCTTTCGGATGCGTCGATGGACCGGAAATTCGGACGCCGCCAGGTGAAGGATCGCGCCGCCACCCCGGTCGCGGCCGGCACCCCGCCGCCCTCGGAGGAGCACGGAGGAACCGCGACCGCCTTCGACGTCCAATTCGAGGTGGAGAGCTACCTGCGCTACCAAGGACAGAGCTTCATCAACCGGTTCGACGCGAACACCTATCTCTACATCACCCGCGCGATCGACCACTTCGACCTCGCCGCGGCCTATGGATCCCTCGAACAGGCCTTCGCGCCGGTCGAGGCCGAGACCCTCGTCGTCGGCTTCACCAGCGACTGGCTGTTCCCGCCCGAGCAGAACCGCACGATCGCGGAGGCCCTGCTGCGCGCCGGCAAGCGCGCGAGCTACGCCGAACTTGCCACCGACCTCGGCCACGACTCCTTCTTGCTGGAGTCGCCTCAGCTCTACGATCTCGTGCGCGGGTTTCTGCGGCCGTGAAAAGCGGCTCCGCCAGCCGGCGGAGCGAGATCCGTCGGATCGGTTGGATCGGACCGATCAGACGGAGCAAACGGCCGCTACTCCATCACGAAGGTCACGTCGTCGGAGCGGAGGCGCAGGTCGCCCGGGGTCATTTCGTCGAGTTGCAGCACGATGAGGTTGCGACCGGCGCCGACTTTGGCCGACACGGAGCTGCCGTGCTCGACGGGCGCGCCGTTCACCCAGACGCCCTTCGGCTTCCCGTCGATCGCAAAGGTCACGGTTCCCGCACGCGGCGCCTCGAAGCGGGCGGCGGCAAAACGCGGCCGGTAGGTGCTCCGGCCCGGCGCCAGTTCGCCCTGCAGCGACGCCGGCAGGACCCCGTTGACCAGCGAGTAGGCGGGAATCCACCCCTCGAGCGAGGTGTCGCCCTGCACGGCGCGTTCGACCCCGAGGTGCTGCGTCAGGCTCGTCACATAGTAGAGCTGCCAATACCGCGCCACACCACCGCGCGCCGCGTCGTACTCGCCGGGCTTGCCGAGCATGGCGAGGAAGTTGATCAGATCGAGGCGCTCCTCCGGCAGGAGTCCGTCCATCAAACCTGCGGGCATGAGCGAGCCGATGTTGGTGCGGCGGGCGACGTCGTTGGCGGGGATGGAGATTTCCTGATTGGCCGCATCGCGCAGCAGGATCTCGGAGGCCGTTTCGCGCAGGATCATGCCGCTGAGGTCGCGTCCCGAGTGCGTGCCGATCGCGACCGCGTGGTAGCCTTCCTTGATCTTGGCGTTCGGATACAGCATCGACTCCACAAGGTAATCGGCGGGAGCGCTGGCGCCGATGCTCGTAAGATCCGGTCCGAGCTTGCCGCCCGCTCCGCCGATGGCGTGGCAGGCAAGGCAGGCCATTTCCGCACGGCGGTAGACGAGTTCGCCACGCGCCGCATCGCCCTTCGACAGCGCCTCGCGCGCGAACGCACGCATTTCCGCCGGCGTAAGTTCGGCGGCCGTGAGCGACAGGCCCGCCCGCTCCATGAGCGCGTTGACCAAGGCCGCCTGCCGGTTGCCCTCGCGCGCAGGACGCAGGCCGGCGCGCGCCACCGCCTCGGGCAGCCCGATCTTCGGCAGTTCGGCCGCGAGCCGCGCGCCGACGCCGCGCACGCCGAGCAGATCGCGCCAGAAGGCCTGGGCCTCGGCTTCATCCGTCGTCGCAGGCAGGAGTTCGAGAATCGGACCGATGGCCGCATCGAGATCGAGGGTCGCAAGGGCCACCGCCGCCTCGCGGCGCACGCCCTGGGCGGCGCCGGGGCCGGCCAGGGCACGCACCGAGGCGAGGGCCGCCGGGTCCCCGATGTCCACCAGGGCGCGAAACGCCGCCGCACGCAGGGCGGCGGACGATGCCTCCGCGCCGGCCACCTCGGCCACCACCGGCACGGCTGCGCCCAGCTTCCAGGCTCCGGCGAGGGCGACCGCCGCCGTCTTCACCTCCCCGGTCGACGTGCGCAGGACCGGCACGAGGGCGTCGAGTCCAGCGGCGGGAACGGCCTTGCGCAGGCGCGCCGCGTCCGCGAGCGCCTTGAGGGCGCGCACCTTCACCGCCGCCGCCGGGGTCTCGCGTTGCGTCAGGGCCAGCAGGCGACCCAACTCCGCGGGACCGCCTGCCGCGCCAATCAACTCGATCCACGGGCCGCGGCCGTCGTCGGCGAGACCGCGTTGCGCCACGATGCGTCCGAGGATGTCGGCGGCGAGAGCCGGCTCGATGGCTTTCAGGGCAAACTCCAGCTGCCGCTCCCGCCCTTCCGGCGACCACGCGCCCGACTGCACCGCGGCCACCCAGGGGCGGGCGAGTTCGTTGATCGTCAGCCAAAGGGCGTAGTCGATGAAGGGATCCATCTCGTGGCCAAGCACGCCGAGGGCCGCCTCCGCCGCCTCCGCCGTGCCGTGCGCACCGAGAGCCCGCACGGCCTCGAGCCGCACGCGGGGGTGCGCGTCCGCGACGAGCTCCCGCAGGCGCGGGAGCGGGAGCGCGCGGGCCAGGGCGCGCACCGCCGCGGCGCGCACGTCGCGATCCGGGCTCGCGACCAGCCGGGCGGCGAGCGCGGAGGGGACGTCGCCAAAAGCCTGATACAAGTGGAGCGCGCGCAGCCGGCCGAGGTCGTCCGCGGGCGCCAGGCCGTCCGTCCAGCCGGCGAGCGCGGGGAGCACGGCCGCGGCGCCACGCTCGACCAGCAAGCGCGTCGCCCGTTCCTGATCGTAGGCGTTCGTCCCGCCGACGCGCTCGAGCAGAGCACGGTTGTCGAGCTGCGTGAAGTCCGCCGCCGGCCGGGCCGCCAGCGACTTCGGGGCCACGCGCCAGATGCGGCCGTGGACCTTGTCGCGGCGCGGGTCGCGAAAATCGACCTCGCCGTGCTGGATGATCGGATTGCTCCAATCCGCGATGTAGAGCGCCCCGTCCGGCCCGAGACGGAGATCGATCGGACGGAAGGTGTCGGTCGTCGTACGGAGCACGTCCGGCATCGCGCTGGTGACGAAGCCGGCCCCCTGCTCGCTCACCTTGAAGCGGACGATGCGATTGGCCCGGAAATCCGCGGTGACGATGTCGCCCTGCCAGTCGGCGGGGAAGCGCTCGTCGCGGATGATCTCAAGGCCGCAGAACTTCGGATAGGCCCCCGGGCTGATCGTTTCGAGGATGCGGCGGAAGGGAGCCAGGGTGCGGTAGGTCGCGCCCTCCACGCCCCAGGCGATGCCGTTGTGTCCGGCGCCGTCGGAGAGGAAGGAGCGGCCGTAGGCGTCGAACTGGTGGCCCCAGGTGTTGATGAGACCGCGGTAGAGGATCTCCATCCGCTGGTCGCGCGGATCGAAGCGGAACACGCCGCCGGCCTTCAACCGCACTACGCCGTGCGGCGTCTCGGTGTCGGTGCGCGTGTAGACGGACTGGCTCATGTTCAGACGGCCGTCCGGTCCCCAGCGCAGCGTGTGCAGGTTGTGGTGGGTGTCCTCCGTGCCAAAACCGCTCAGGACGGTGCGGCGTTCGTCGGCCCGTCCGTCGCCGTCTGTATCCACCAAGTGGAGCAACTCCGTGCTCTGGGCAACGTACACGCCGCCATCGCCCGGCTCGAGCCCGGTCGGGATGAGCAGCCCCTCTGCGAAGACGGTGGCCTTGTCCGCCCGTCCCGTGCCGGTGGTGTCCTCCAGCACGATGATCTGATCGACCGGGTCCTGGCCGGGTTCGATCTGCGGGTACATCGAGGAACTCGCAACCCAGAGGCGTCCCTTTGCGTCGAAGTTCATCTGGATCGGCTTGTGCAGCAGGGGATTCTCGGCCCAGAGCGTCACCTCGAACCCGTCCGCGACCTCGAACTGGGGGTGTGGCTGCGGCGTATACGGCGGCGCGGAGACCGCGGCAGGCGCGGCCGTCTCCGGGACGGGGCCCGGGCGCAGCGTGCGCAGGCGCGCGATGCGGGCCTCCTCGGCGGCGACGAATTCGTCGAACTTGAGCACTTCGGCCGCGTTGCGTCCCTGTTCGTGCCGGCGGAACCCGAAGATGTAGGCCATGTTGGCCGGGCGCGACCGGTGGAAGAACCATTCGTTCTTGCGGACGATGGCAACGCGCAGCGTTTCGGTGGCCGGACTCGCGCGCCAGGCGCGGTCGCCGGAGCCTTCGCCGAAGAGGCGATCCTCGATCAACTCCGCGATGCGTCGGTAGCCGTCCGCGGTGGGGTGGATGCCGTTGCTCGTCAGAAGAAAGCCGGCGCGATCGCGCGTGAGCGCGTGCAAGGGAACATGCGCGGCACCCCGGGCGCGGGCCAGGTCGGCGACGGCGGCGGCGTAGGCAGCGAGGTCGGCATTATGCGCGGCCGGGTCGGGCCAGGGTGCGCCCAGCGCCTCGTGGGCGATCGGCTCCAGAAACACGAAACGCACCCCCGGCGAAATCGTCGCGAGCGTGTCGAGCAGCCGCGCATAGCTCTCCCGAAAGGCGTCAAGGCCCGCGGCGCCGTCGAACGACGACGCCATGCCGTAGCCGAGGAAGACGACGGACGGACGGGCCTCTTCGAGCTGCCGTACGAGTTGCTTCCAGCCCTCGTCGGCCGGCTCGTGGCCGGCCTGCAGGAGACTCAGCCCGAAACGAGAGTCGCCGGACGGCGTGTCGGCGCTCCAGCCGAGGTTGCGGAAGGTCACGTTGCGGTCGGGGAAACGCGCGGTGAGCATCGTCTCGATCCAGCCGGAATACTGCGCGCGCTCCACGAAGGTGTCGCCGAGGAAGACCACGCGGTCGCCCTCGCGAAGCTCGAACGGGGCCGAAGCCGCGCGCAGCGCCAGAGTGGCGGAGGCGCAAAGACACGAAAAGACGAGAACGGCGGCGGAGAAAGGGCGCATCATTGACACGAAATTGCGAATGGGGTCGCGAGGGGAGCGCGGCGAGAAACCGCTTTCATCGGCCCGGGCTGCGACGCTGTCGAGAGCGTTTTGGGTGAGGGCAATCGATCCCGATGAATACGTCTGCGCCGAGGCGATCCGCGGGGGATGTCCAGACACGCCCTAACGCCGGTCGTGCCAGATCGGATCCGCCGTGAAGGGTCGCGGGTTTTCGAGGTGCGGCCAGATCCCTGCAACGTCGCTGGCGACCGTGAAGAGGTCGGTCAATCCCGGCGACTTGAACCGCTCGGCCACCATGCGATCGAAAAAGCGGATGAGGTCGTCGTAGAACCCGTCCTGATTGACGAGGACGACCGGCTTGCGGGTGAGGTTGAGGTAGCGCTCGGTCATGATCTCGGCGAGCTCCTCCAGGGTGCCGATGCCGCCGGGCAGCGTCACGAAGGCGTCGGCCCGTTCCGCCATCAGGCGCTTGCGCTCCCGCATGGTGGCGACGGTGACAAGTTCGTCCGCGGCGTGAAATGCCAGCTCCCGCTCGATCATGAAATCGGGGATGATCCCCACCACGTGGCCGCCGGCGCGCTTCACCGCCTCCGCGACCGACCCCATCAGGCCGGACCGGCCTCCGCCGTAAACGAGGCCCCAACCCCGCGCCACGAGGTCGCGCCCGAGTTGCTCGGCCGCGGCGTAGTACTTCGCATCGAGCTTGGCGCTGGAGGAGCAGTAGACGCAGAGCAGGCGGGTCATGGGCGGAAGGAGAAGGGACTCGACGCCGAAAGCACATCAATTCGGACTCGAAGTTCAACTCCCACGCCCTCCCAACCGAGCCGCCATGTCGTCATCCTACGTCGGACGCCTCGCGCCCTCCCCCACCGGCCTGCTCCACCTTGGCCACGCGCGCACCTTCTGGTTCGCGTGGCGCCGGGCGCGGCAGGCGCACGGCCGCCTGCTCCTGCGCAACGACGACCTCGACCGCGAGCGCTGCCGTCCGGAATTCGTCGAGGCGATGATCGAGGACCTGCGCTGGCTCGGCCTCGATTGGGACGGACCGATGATCACCCAAAGCGAACGCCTTCCGCTCTACCGCGAGGCGCTCGCCCGCTTGCACGCCGGCGGCTGGATCTTTCCCTGCGAACGTTCCCGCAAGGACGTGCTCGAGGCCGCCGCCGCGCCCCACGAGGGCGGTCCCGGCGACGAACCGGTTTACCCGACCGCCTTCCGCCCGCCGGCAGGCACGCCGCTCCCGCCCTTGACCGACCCGATTCGCACCAACTGGCGCTTCCGCGTGCCGGATGGCACGACGATCCGGTTTCGCGACGCCGCCCTCGGCGAACAACACGCGGTGGCGGGCCGCGATTTTGGCGACTTCCTCGTCTGGCGCCGGGACGGCCTGCCGAGCTACCAGCTGGCGTGCGCGGTGGACGACCACGACATGGGGGTGACCGAGGCCGTGCGCGGCGCCGATCTCGTCATGTCGACCTTCCGCCAGCACCTGATCGCCCGCGCCCTCGGCTGGACGCCTGTCGCGACCTGCCATTGCGAACTCGTGACGGACGAACGCGGCGAGCGCCTCGCGAAGCGCCACGACGCCCTCAGCCTGCGCGCATTGCGCGAACGGGGCGTGACACCGGCGGAAATCCTCCGAGACTTCGCCCAACGTTATCCATGACCGCGAAGATCGGCGTTCTCAACATTTCCGACCGCGCCAGCGCCGGCGTCTACGAGGACACGCCCGGCAAAGCCTGCGCCGCCCTGCTGCGCGAGTGGCTGGCAACGCCCTTCGAACTCGAGTACGCCGTGATCCCTGACGAGCAGCCGCTGATCGAGCAGGCGCTGATCCGTCTCGCCGACGAAGTCCGCTGCGGCCTCGTCGTCACCACGGGTGGCACGGGCCCTGCGCCGCGCGACGTCACGCCCGAGGCGACCGAAGCCGTCTGCCACAAGCTGCTGCCCGGCTTCGGCGAACGCATGCGCGCCGTCTCGCTCCAGTACGTGCCGACGGCGATCCTCTCGCGGCAGACGGCGGGCATCCGCGGATCGACCCTGATCGTGAACCTGCCCGGCCGCCCCAAGGCCATCCGCGAGAACCTCGAGGCCATCTTCCCCGCCATCCCCTACTGCCTCGATTTGATCGGCGGCCCGCGCCTCGAAACGCGACCGGAAGTCATGACGGCTTTCCGACCGAAAAGCGGCTGAGCAACGCTGCTCGACAAGCGCGGCGCATCGGCGCACATCGCGCGCCGATCCGCGTTGGACAATCCGGCCCGCACGCTGCACACTGACCGCGGAAACAGCGGCCCCGTTCAACCCTCAACCCCCGTCAGCCATGCCCTACCTCAAGATTCAGACGAACCTGCCGGTGACCCGCAAAGCCCGTCGCAATGTCCTGCGCGAAGCCTCGGCGCTTGTCGCCCAGGAACTCGACAAGCCGGAGGACTACGTGATGATCGCCCTGCAGCCCGACACCGCGATGCTTTTCGCCGGGTCCGACGATCCCGTGGCGTTCCTCGAACTGAAGGCCGTGGGCCTGCCCGCGCGAAAGACGAAAAAGCTCAGCCGCGTGCTCTGCGCCATGATCGAACAACACCTCGGGATCGCCAGGGACCGGGTTTACGTGAAGTTCATCGACGTGAACCACAGCATGTGGGGCTGGAAGGGCGACACGTTGTAGGGGAAAACTCCCTACAACTCGGTGTACTTGTCGGAACGCCCCCTCGCCTTCTCGACGGGATACTTCGCCGCATTCGCCGCCATCTTCGCCTCGATCGCGGCGGCGACGTCGATGCCGGCGACGTTGGCGAACTCGAGCGCGTAGATGACGACATCGGCCAGCTCCTCCTCGATCCGCCGGCGCCGGGCCGCATCCACGACGACCGCGCGCGAGGCCTCGGGCGTGGCCCAAAGGAAATGCTCCATGAGTTCGCCTGCCTCCGCGGCCAGGGCCATGCTCAGGTTCTTCGGGGCGTGAAACTGCTCCCAATCGCGCTCGCGGGCGAAGGCGAGGATGCGTTCCTTGAGGGCGGCGACCGTCGTGTGGGTGTCGGTGAGCATGGCGTGGAAAGGATTCAGGTTGCGGCCGTCCCGCCGCCCGAGGCGCGGTCGCGCCGGCGCCACCAGGCGGCGAGGATGCTGCCGATCACAGAATGGAAGACGCTGGAGATCGCGCAAGGCACGGCCGTGAGCGGGTCGGCAAAATGCCGGCGCGCGAGAACGACGCCGAGACCGGAATTCTGCATCCCGACCTCGATCGAAACGGTGCGCGCCGTGCGTGGCGACCAGCCCAGCAGGCGGGTCGTGAGGTAGCCCAGCGCGAATCCGCCCGCGTGCAGGAGGAAGACCGCGAGCATCAGGGTGGCCGCCCCCGCCCTGATGGCCTCCGCGTTCTGGCCGATGATGCTCGCGCAAATCAACGCGATGGTGAGGACGGAGACGAGCGGCGCGACCGGCAGCACCGCCCCAACCGCCCGCGGAAACCATCGGTTGATGACCACGCCCAGGGCCACCGGCAGGATCACGACCTGCACCGTGCTCCAGAACAAGCCGGCGGCGTCCACGGCCACCCGCTCGCCCACCAGCCAGGTGGTGAGAAGCGGCGTCATCACCACCGCGCCAAACGTCGACGCCGCCGTCATCACGACGGACAACGCCACGTCGGCGCGCGCGATGAAGGTGACGACGTTCGAGGCCGTGCCGCCCGGGCAGCAGGCGACGAGGATGAGGCCGACCGCGAAGGGAGTGTCCAAATCCAGCAGCCGGCCGATGCCCCAGCCCAGCACGGGCATGATCGCATACTGGGCGAGGAAGCCGAAGCCCACCGGCTTTGGCATGAGGGCAATGCGCCGGAAGTCCTCGACCGTGAGCGTCACGCCCATGCCGAGCATGATGACCGCAAGACCCCAGACGATCCATGGACCGGTAAACCACGTGAAGAGACGAGGCTCGACCAGGGCGAGCGCGCCGCCGGCAACGACCCAGACCGGAAACGCATTCGTCAACGCCGCGAGGAGTTTGGGCATGCGCGGGACCGTGGCGCGATGTTACGAACGCGGCAATTCCTTCGTGAAACTCGAAAATCCACTTGGCACGCGGCCTGCATTGTCATAGGTGTATCAGCGTTCCAATGACCCGGACTCTCAACCATCACCGCGGCACCGCCGGCACTTCGTTTACGAAGGCCGTCGTCACCTGTCGCGCCCAGATGCGTCCGGTCGTCTCCCAACGTTGGAATAAAGTCCAAGCCGGCGCGGGCTTCCAGGCCTAAACTCTTCCGTTCAACGGAACCTCGTTTAGCCCACCTGACGAAGCCCGGAGGCCCAAGGCCCCGAGGTTCCACCCTCATTTTTTCCTGTCATGCACACCATCATCCGCCCTCAGAAGTCCGCCAGCCGCAGTCGTCGGCCGGAGCCCGGCGTCCCCGCCGCGTTCCGCAAGCCACACTTCGACTGCGCGGAAACGACCGACGCCCTCACGCTGACCGTGTACGTGCCCGGGGTCGAAGCCGCCGGCGTGGAAATCACCACGCAGGGTCCCGACCTTACGCTCACGGCCCGCAAGTCCCACTTCGTCCGCATCAACTGGCAGGCCCTTCACCTCGAATCCGCGCAGCGCGACTACCGTCTGAGCCTCCGGCTCGGCCGCGGACTCGCCTACGAGAATCTCGAGGCGGCCATCCACCAGGGCGTGCTCACCCTGCGTCTGCCGAAGCGCACGCCCGGTGTCGTGGAATCCTCACTACGCCACCGGCGCGTCGCCTGACGATCCGGCCCCGCCCGCCGCCCCGCACGACCACGCCCTCGCGGCGCCTCGCGCGGCGCGGCCGGGGAGGGGCCGCGGTCAAAACCGCGTCAATTTCGCGAAATTCTCCAGTCCAGATTTGCCACGCCCGCCTCCGCGTGATTCTTTCCGAAAAGAAAAGGAGCGCGGCGGGAACCGTCTCCTCACCGTAAGAGTCTCACCCCAAACCAAGCCATGTTCCTACCCCCAGAACCCGTTCATCCGCCCGCAGACCGGCCCAGCCACGAACTCGTGGTGCCCCGGCACGACGTGCAGTGGTGCCGTCCGGTGTTCAAGGCGCCCGTGTTGACCTCTCCCCAGCAATGGAAACGGGAGGCCCCCTTCAGCGCCGCCTTCCCGGTCAAGCGGTTCTCCACCGAACGCCCCGTCCGGCTGCGCGCCTGAGCGCCCTCCCCCCGCGCGACGCGCTGCGCGCCGCCCTTCTGTTCAGCCCGCGCTTTTCGGGTCGCTCCACTGCGCACCCAAGCCGGCAAAGTTCCCCTGCTCGGCGGAACGCACGAATCCTTCGGTCACGGACTTGAGGTTTTCCCACCTTGCGCGGATCTTGCGCGCCTCCTCCGACGTGATGGTCTGGTCGCCCGCCGCCAACGCGATCACCTGCAGCATGTCGGCGAACTCCTGCACGATGTCGTTCGTCGCCGGGATCAGCTGGTACGGGTGCGCCTTCGCCTCCGGGTTCGTGATGAAGAAACCGCCGGCGCGCTCGCACACCCATTGGGCTATCCGCTTGTCTTCCGTGACCTTCAACAGCTGCTCGATGCGGTCGAGCGGGTTGTTCGCCCCGCTCCCGTCGTCGGCCGCCGAAGGCTCGGCCCACTTGTAGATCAACGACAGCGAAAGACCCAGCTCTCCAGCAATCTGCTTCGCGCTGGTCTTCTTGAGGATTTCCTTCAGCAACTCGTGGGAACGCATGAGCGGGAAGGCTTGCGGTCCGCCCCGGGAACGCAACGCACACAATTGAAATTTTATTGCAGCCTGCCGCCCTCAAGCAGAGTTCGCGTCGAGCAGCCCGGAAGCGTCCGCGCCCACCGGATACCAACCGCCACAGCCTTGGCCCGCCTTCCTCCACCTGCTCAAGCGCGGCACGTCCCTGTTCCGTGCTTCCCGGCTTCTTTTTTGTGTCATTCCCCTGAGGTTTATGGCTTAAACGCAGTCCTTCGTCGCCCATGAACATCCACGAGTACCAAGCCAAAGCCCTTTTCGAGAAATTCGGCGTTCCCGTCCCCAAGGGCGCCGCCGCCAAGTCCGTCGAGGAGTTCGACACGGCCCTCGCCCAGCTGCCCGAGGGGCCGACCATGGTGAAATCCCAGATTCACGCCGGCGGCCGTGGCAAGGGTACGTTCACGAACGGCTTCAAGGGCGGCGTGAAGTTCTGCAAGACCAAGGCCGAGGCCAAAGACCTCGCCGGCAAGATGCTCGGCAACACCCTGGTCACCCTCCAGACCGGCCCGGCCGGACGCAAGGTGCAGACCGTCTACTTCACCGTCGCGAGCGACATCAAGAAGGAGTACTACCTCGCGATTCTCCTCGACCGCGCCTCCTCCCGCCCGGTCATCGTCGCCTCCACCGAAGGCGGCGTCGAGATCGAGACCGTCGCCCACAACACCCCGGAAAAGATCCACAAGGTGCTCGTCGATCCCGCCTACGGGCTCGCCGACTTCCAGGTGCGCGAACTCATCTCCAAGCTGGGCTTTGCCGGCGCCGAGGCCAAGAACGCCGCCAAGCTGATCCGCAACCTCTACACGGCGTTCTGGGAAACCGACGCCTCCATGATCGAGGTCAACCCGCTCATCACCACCCCGACCGGCGACGTGCTCGCCCTCGACGCCAAGGTGTCCTTCGACTCCAACGCGCTCTACCGCCACCCCGAGATCACGGCCCTCCGCGACCTCAACGAGGAAGACCCCAAGGAGATCGAAGCCTCCAAGTTCGACCTCGCCTACATCGCCCTCGACGGAAACATCGCCTGCCTCGTCAACGGCGCC